>JACCDR010529676.1_pt1 | contig 83901 bp, 78 predicted proteins | sample 7446431 | NCBI WGS metagenome assembly JACCDR01 (sample SAMN15323443, study PRJNA562643) | freshwater metagenome | isolation source: river surface water | place: USA:Blue River Watershed | collected 2017-08-17
GCTGTAAAGAAAAAACTTTCCAGCAATGCGCTAAAAAAGGCCTGGCAAGAATTACGTATCTTAAAAGCTAATGACCCAATATTGGCAAACGTTGCGTAACATGAGTGATTAAATGACTGATTGTTAAAAGTTTAAGAAAATCAGTCTATTCATATGTATAAATAGGGCATGTTCATAAAAAATTGATTAGTTCAAAGCATAGGACAAATTTAAAAACAGTCCGTCATTGCGAGCGGAGCGAAGCAATCCCCTAGGCACAGGCTCGGCAAGAAGGTTACGAGCCACTGAAGCCATGATGAGATTGCTTCGCAAGCTCGCAGTGACGCATTTATTTTTTTTATGAACAAACCCTGTCTATTTCTATTAAAGAATAGGTTTATCGGTTGTGATTCAAAATGTATGATAGATTTATAGACTGACTATCAGTAGTTTATGTGTGTAATTATTTTTTAAAAAGGCGTTCAAACAGAAAGGAAGCTTTTTTACTCATCATACATTTTCAAACACAGCCAAACAAAAAAAGCATCTCTTTAAGGAGATGCTTTGTTATGGGCTGTGTCGAAGAAATTATTCTCCTACTACAGTAAATTTTACTTTGTGTTTCACTTCTTTGTGCAGATCCAACGTTGCGGTATAGTCACCTACAGTTTTCACTTCACCATCCAATGCAATTTTCTTTCTGTCCACTTCAAAACCTTTGGCACGCAATACATCAGAAACCTGAGTAGTAGTAACTTTACCAAAAATTTTACCGCTTTCACCTGCTTTGGCTGGGATTACCAGAGTAATATCACCGATACTAGTAGCCAGATCAAAGGCATCTTTGCGTATCTTCTCAGCTTTGTGAGAAGCTTGTTTAATATTTTCTGTTTGCACTTTTTTGGCAGACTCTGTGGCCAGAACGCCATAGCCTTTGGGGATCAGGAAATTACGTGCATAGCCAGGGCGAACCTTTACTATGTCGTTTTTATAGCCTAATCCTGCTATATCTTCTTTTAAAATGATCTCTATCATAAATAAATTAAATAAATGTTTGAATACGTACGGGTGTTCAGCCAATAGAAAAAATATCAGACTCTGATCACTACAGCTTTTTATTTCAAGCCGTCTGCTACGTAAGGCAGTAATGCCAAGTGACGGGCACGTTTCACTGCCAGAGAAATTTTACGCTGAAATTTCAGGCTGGTTCCTGTAATACGGCGAGGAAGTAATTTGCCTTGCTCGTTGATGAATTTCAGCAGGAAGTTTGCGTCTTTATAGTCAATATATTTAATGCCATTTTTCTTGAAACGGCAATATTTTTTACGGATGTCTGTTTTATGCAGAGGCTCGTTCATGAGTGTCATACCTTAGTTCTCCTTTCCTTGGTTTAGTACATTAGTTTTCTTTACGGGTACGTGTGCCTGTGTTGGTAGCAGGCTCAGGGGCAGGTTGATCCTGCTCTTTCTTTCTGCCTACCAGACCTTTACGACGACGTTCGTTATAATCAACCGCAAACTTATCCAGAACGGTAGTCAGGAAGCGGATTACTTTATCATCACGACGGTACTCGATTTCTAAGGTACTTACCTTGGCTGGATCTGCTGCGAACTCGACCAAGTAATAAAAACCGTTGCTTTTGTGTTTGATAGGATAAGCTAGTTTACGTAAACCCCAGTTCTCCTCATGAATAATTTCAGCTCCAATGCTCTCTTGGAGTACTCTTTTGAACTTGTCGACCGTCTCCTTCATCTGAGCTTCAGATAAAACGGGAGTTAAAATGAAGACGGTCTCATAATTTTTCGTCATATTATGTAAATTGAATTGTTATGAGATATTTTTTCGAGGCGCAAAGATAGGTATTTTCATTTTCAAAGCAAATATATTTCAAAAAATATACCTAGGAGCAAATGAGGCAACTCTGATGACCACTAACAGACTTGTGTGGGACATTCTCGAAAGTCACCCTCTGGTGCGAGATTGGCTTGGCCGAACTTACGTTTTTTATCTCGTACCAGAGGGGATGAGGCAACTGTGTTGCCATTGACAGACAGACCTGTGTGGGACATTTACGAAAGTCCACGAGGGGATTATTTATGCACTTGTTTATTTGACTACAAAAGTGCCGGAACCAATCTGAAATCCATCAGAATATAGCTCAATGGTATGTTTACCTACTTTGTAGGGAGATCCTTTGGAAAAAACAAAATCAATTTTCTGACGGTTTTTGTCGTAGAGTAAATCTTGTTTGGCTGTATAAAATGCCTCTTTTCCATCTATGCTAAAGGTTCCTCCTCCTGTAGATACATCGTATACGGCAGCTCCATCTGGCTCAACCAGACGCATATAAACGGTATGTGTTCCTGATTCTGCAATTCTGTTTTCGGTAATATCAAATATGATTTTGATACGTTCCAAGCGTTTACTTTTGTATTCGCCTCCATCTCTTTCCTTGCCTTTGTCGGACAGGGAGTTGATAACCAGATTTTCAGCTTTTAGGGCACTACCCACGCGTACTTTTTCTGCCAGATCACGTTTTTGTGCGTCAATGGTACTGATAGAGTCAGACAGTTTTACCTGTTTGGTTTTCAGTTCAGTGTTTTCTCCATACAACGTTTCGTTTTGTTGCCGGAGAACCACAATTTCCTGGTCTTTTGCTACCAGCATTTCTTCATATTTCTTAATCTGAGCTAGGTATTTTTTGCGTTCGGCCGCAGTGGCATTGCGCAGAACTATTTTATCTTTTTCCAGTTGTTCTTTTACTTTTTGCAAAGATTCGACATCCCCACCCAACTTTTGAACTTCAGCAATTCGCTTTTCATATTCTTGTTCAAGCGAGTCAAGTTTAACCATGGTTACGTCTAGTTCTACTTGCTTTTGCTGATTCTGTTTTGTGAGAGCTTCTCTTTCGTCCTTGCCCTTAATATTCATATAAAATAACACTACATTGAGTGCTACAAGGATGGCAATCAGGGCAGTTAGCCATATTTTTCTGCTGCTGGATTGTTCAGGTGTTTGTTCAGTCATAAGAATAGAAAAATTAGTGTAACTAATGTAAGTAATACGTAAAAATCTTTTTTTAGTTTCAGTGATAGCAGCTGACTTTATAAAGTAAGTTGTATCAGATCAGCTGTTTATGTATGCAAACATAACTGAAAAAAAGATATTTTGTTTCATAAAAATATTACAGTCACCCTACGTGGGTTTTGGGTATATGATACGTAGTGTAAGAAAAAAAGTTATGCCTTGCTTTTACAAAAATGGTTTGTATGAAAAAAAAACAAAACTTTTCCTGTTAACAAAGATACGCCTGTAACATATCTCTGAAAACGAAACGACTGTACGAAAATGGGTAGAATGGTTTAGCTATAAGCAATTTTCTTTGTTTTGATATAGCCTAGTATTGTCAACCGCAATAATACAAATAAATCACTAAATGTAAATAGAGGTAGAAAATAAATGTCAGTGCCTGACTCTCAGATTCAATGTACGATCATTTTTGGTTGAACCGCAAAGACGCTAGGCAATGGATTAAACCTTTCTTTGAGCCCTTGCGTCTTTGCAGTGAAAAAAAATCCGTGTCATCCAATCTTCCATTGAATCTGTGACAATGGTTTAAAAGTTCATAGATTGATTCAAGATAGGCAGGGCATGATAGGCTGTCATATCAAACGAACAGGGTACAATGGAAATATATTTATGTGCCAATGCCCAAATGTCAGTATCTTTTCCTTTGTCCAGATCTACAAAATCGCCTGCCATCCAATAATAAGGTCTGCCATAGGGATCTTTCCGGGTCTCAAATACTTCAGTATATTTAGCCTGTGCCTGCCGACAGATCTTGATGCCTTGGATCGGCCCCTGATCTTTGGCCGGAATATTGACATTTAGGGCAATGTTTCCAGGCAAACCTGTTTGTAATACCTGTAAAGCAATGGTACGGACATAGTCCAAGCAATGGGAGAAATCGGCTGTCAGAGAGTAGTCGCAGAGAGAAAAGCCAATGGCTGGCAAGCCTTCAATGGCCGCTTCAATGGCCGCTGACATGGTACCTGAATACAGGACACTGATGGATGAATTACTGCCATGGTTGATGCCACTCACTACCAGATCTGGACGGCGGTCTTTGAGAACATGGTGCTTGGCCAGCTTCACGCAGTCGGCAGGTGTGCCTGAGCATTCATAGGCTTCAATACCTTCTTTTTCAAAGACGGTAGATGGGTCGAGTCGTAGGGTGTTTCCGATGGTAATGGCATGACCCATACCTGATTGTGGGCTATCTGGAGCTACGACAATCACTTCGCCGATGCTATGCATTGTTTCAACCAATGCCCGGATGCCACGAGAAGTGATTCCATCATCGTTGGAGACTAAGATAAGAGGTTTTTTTTGGGTCATAAATATAGAATAAAAAGATTCTGGTAGGTTAAGAAATGACTATACGTTTAATGGTTGATTGTGAAATAGTTATTATCTAATTTAATGCTGCTCACAAAAAAATCTATTGTTTACATACACTTATCGGGTGGTTTTGTTGGCTGAGTTAACCAAGTAGTTGTACTGCATTACCAAACGTATCAGGTCTTGTGGGTGGTCATAATGCAACTCATTGGATTGGGCAAAGGTTTGCATCTGAGCAGAATAACTAGGTAAGATACGCTTGAAATCTCGTTGAGTGCCTTTGTAGTAGACAACTTTTCCATTAGACATACCCATATGAAAATCATATACAACGGCTGTTTGGGTAAAAACTAGATGCGGATTATCTAGTTGTACATGCGTGTCTACATGGGTAATGGTATAGCCAGGTATCTGGTGCTGGATTTCGTCTTTCAAACTTGCAATGGCCTGAGCAAAGGCTACTTCTATGATACTGGGATTGTAGTTGACGGTTTTCATAAGATGCGGTTGTCTAAGTTTCGAATACCTTAAAGGTATCCATAAAATTAGCCATGAGCAATTTTTTTAAGTTCCTTGGCAACTCAACATTCATCCCTTAAAAAGGCGTTCCTTGGTCATAAGCAATTTCAAAAGCCCGGTTAATGGCACTGAACCGAATCACTACTACACGGGCATTGGCACTACCACCTGAACAGGTAGGAGCGGGTTGAATATAGTAGAGATACGCTTTGGTTTGCCGTTCATCGAGGCGTTGCAGGTCGGGCTTGCCTAGCTCATCTATGATTTCCATTTCATCGAGCCCTTTGAGTTGCATGCGGACTTTCTCAAAATCAGCCGCTAGCTTCTGGCGAATGCCCGCACATCCGTTTTTGTCTTCTTTCCAGGATTTGGCATCAAAGCCTTTCAGGTGGGTAGTTTGGCCACAGGCTCCTAGCAGGAGCAATCCGAATAAATACCAGTATTTCATAGGTCAAGGGGTAGGGGTGGATAAACAATAGGCGGCTCGTTCTTTGGCAGCCTCTGGATAACCCAGGGTTTCGGCCTGTTTGAGATGCTCACAGCCTTGATCGGGTTGTTTGCTGATAATTTCCTGCAAGCCCAGCGTAAAATAACCTTTGGCAAAACGGGGGTTTATTTCGATGCTTCGGCGAAAATCGTCCATAGCTCCACGCATATCCTGGACACGAAGACGGGTAGTGCCTCGGTTGTAGTAATAATCATAATTGCGTGGATTGAGCAAGATGGCCTGACTAAAATCTTTCAAGGCCTGTGGAAACTGATTGAGCTCATAGTAGACATTGCCTCGGTTAAAATAGCAGTCGGCAGTATCAGGAGCCAGTTTGATGGCTGCTGAAAAGTTTTCCAGGGCCTGTGGCCAATTTTGCTGGGCTATGGCATTGCGTCCGAGATTGTAGTGAGGTTTGTAGAAATCTGGTTTGAGCCGGACGGCCTGTTCGTAGTCTAGGCGGGCATCTTCATACCGCTTGAGTTCAAAGTAGGCAACGCCACGGGTATTCAATGCTTCGTAATTAGCGGCATCTTTATCAATGGCTTTATTGAGAAATTCCAGCGACCCTTCTGCATTGCCTTGTTGCAGCAGTTCGCGGCCTTTTTTCAGAAAAGCTTCTGAAGAGTTGGAGCAGCCACTGCCACTCCAGCCCACGGCTACAAGTAGGGTCAGGTAAATCAACTGTATTTTCATGGTATGCCTAAATGGATTCGATTGACTAAAAATATCTTTTCAAAACTTTCTTATCTGATGCCTACTTTGTACACAATGGAGACACCACTGCGGTTCTATGGATAGAACTAATCGTTTTCCAATAATTCTAAAATAGCTGCCAGCTCGTCGTAATCTTTGTAACCAGGTCGGATTTCTTGTCCACCCCGGAGAGCAATGCCCGCCAGTGGGATTTCCTGTAATAAGTCCAAAATCGTCTCTTTTTCAATACCAAAACCGAGAAGAATAGGATATTGTTTGGCCATGGCTTGTAGGTGCATTTGATCGGTGGTAGTGAGCGAAACCTGATCCGATTCGAGCAGAAAATAGGCTATCTGCGACTGGTAAGCTTTCATTTGCTGGAAAATAGCTTCTGGCTCGTGTGCGTCCCATCGGATACTGAGAATAAACGGCAATGGTTGATTATCTGTAGACTGTATTTCGTTGAACTGCTGCACTTGCACACACTGAATGGCGTATTGTGACACATGGTTGTGCAGAAAATCTGATGTAGGGGTGTGTATTTCACCAACCATTGTTACACCTGCAATCCACTCGGCAATAGACTTGAATGCTTCTGGTGAAAGACTGTTTGGCAGTGAAGGGTCAATGGCAAAGCCCAGCATATCTACACCCATTCCCGCACAATACCGGGCATCACTCAAATTGGTCACTCCACTGATTTTAACAAAGGTACGTAAGGACATGAATGACAGAGAAAATGAACAATTATAGATTGAAAAACACGGATTGGCAAGTCAGGAAACCGTACCTTTGGCAAAATGCTATCCATTGCCTGTACGCTCGTTGCATATCCCGACCTGGTTTCAAACCGGCGTGCAAGATGGGACAGGAAGCGGATAAATACAATTTTTTGCATTCGATTTTGTGTTTGGAATTTATAAAGCGACCTTTGTGTTATCAAATTTAGTAGGTAAAGCTTCGCTTAGAGCGAAGCCGTACCTAAATTTAATTAGTTCAGCATATGAGTAAAAGAGGTAGGGTATTGGTTGCCATGAGTGGTGGCATTGATAGTTCATTGTCGGCTGTGCTATTGCATGAGCAGGGCTATGAGGTGATTGGCATGACCATGAAAACATGGGACTATGCCTCGTCGGGCGGCTCCAAAAAGGAGACGGGTTGTTGTAGCCTGGAATCTATTAATGATGCCCGAGAAGTAGCTGTTGAGTTGGGATTTCCACATTATATTCTTGATATCCGGGAAGAGTTTGGAGACTCAGTGATAGATCATTTTACAGACGAATACTTGGCTGGACGTACGCCCAATCCCTGTGTGCTGTGCAATACGCATATCAAATGGGATGCTTTGTTGCGTCGGGCAGATAGGCTGGACTGTGAATTTATTGCCACTGGTCACTATGCCAACATTCGGCAAGAAAATGATAGATATGTGATTTCAAGGGGGTTAGATACCAATAAAGACCAGTCATATGCTTTATGGGGAGTGTCGCAGCAGAGCTTGAGCCGTACCATTTTTCCAGTGGGAGGTTTTCGCAAACCTGAAATCCGGCAGATGGCAACAGAACACGGCTTTCATTCACTAGTCAATAAATCGGAATCCTATGAAATCTGTTTTATTCCAGATAATGATTACCGGGGATTTTTGAAGAGGAGGGTAGATGGACTGGAAGAACAGGTGGCTGGCGGAGAATTTGTCTTGCAGGATGGAACAGTGGTAGGTAAACATGAAGGCTATCCATTTTATACCATCGGCCAACGCAAAGGATTAGGCATTGCCTTGGGCTATCCAGTATTTGTGACTGAAATCCGTCAGGAAACCAATCAGGTAGTGCTGGGTAAAATAGACGAACTGTCACGGAATGGCATGTGGGTGGGAAAACTGAATATGATCAAATATCCAGACCTGGTTGGGAAACCGACTGAATCTCTCACCAAAGTCCGCTACAAAGACAATGGCACCCCTGCTACGATTGAGCAAATGGAAGACGGACGCATACAGGCATTGTTTCATGCCCCAGTCAGTGCCATAGCTCCTGGACAGGCAGCTGTATTTTACGAAGGTAATGATGTGATTGGCGGTGGCTGGATTCTGAAGAGCTTTATGCAAGAATAAGCGAGTGGCAGGTGTGAACAGAATAGTCAAAAGATATTTGGTTCACACCTGACTATATAGGCTAAGAAGCGGGTTGTATTTCTTTGATGAAGTAGAAAAGACGGACTTTGGAGACCTGCCAATGGGCAAGGATACAGCCCCCAAAGACCTTTGGCTGCTTATTCAGATTTGAAATATTTAGTGACAGATTCTATAATTTGCTCAATAAGAGGCTTCAGTGTACGTAAATGAGTTAATATTCTAGGACTTACGCAACCTCCACAGGTTCACAGGGCTATACCCTGTGCTAACAGATTTCGCCCCTTCAGGGCTTGACGTAGAGTCGTTTGCGTAAGTCCTATATTCTTAGCGGATTTCTTTACGTAACTGCTCTACTGATTCTTCAGAAACTTCAAAGAATGATGCAATTTGTTTGGTAGTCAGGACGCCTTCTTTAAGAAATTTTACAATTACCTCCAGTTTGCCTTCCTCTTTACCTTCCAGTTTACCTTTCTTGTAAAGAAAATCTTCTTCGGGTTTGAAATATTTAGTGATAGATTCCATAATCTGTTCGATAAAAGGTTTTAGCTTACGCAAATTAGCCAATATTCGTAATTGTTCCAAATGTTTTTCCAGGTCTAACGTACTGGATGAGGTTTTAGATAATCGTTCTACCAGTTTTTCGGCCACTGTAGCTGGATCTTCTGTGCCAAAATTGCCTAGTACCGCAAATACAACCTCATCGGGTTTGGAAGAGGACAAAAATAGGTTATAATCTATCTGTGCCATCCAGACTAGATAAAAGCGAAACGAAAGATTATCTTCTTCGATACAGGTTGCCATTTGAGGTTGTTGATCAGATAAAAACAGAACATGCTGTTGGATGGGTAGTTTGTATTTGCGTCGCAGAATAGCCCGGTACTCAAACATCCGTTCTACCATAGCCTCTTCATCGGCCAGTTGAAATTCTAGGTGCAGAATGAACGTAAGGCCGCTTGTATCCGTAATTTGTAGCAGTTGATCTGGTTTTCGTTCCAGTGTACGAGGCAGGTCGGTTTGTAGTTTTTCAGAATAAACTACCTGAATGCCCAGTACTTTTTCGATGAGAGCCATCGTTACAGCTTCGATGTTTTCTTTAAAGATTTTGTCGTATTGGTTGGCTTGATTTTTAGCTTTCATGCGACTAAAATAGGAATTTGGTGGATGTAAGAAAATCTTTTTGTAGACATCTGTTTGCTTTGCAATACCTTTGCAGAAAGATACGTTACATAAGCACCTCCATCCGTGACGATTTGATGAAAGACTACTATGCTATTTTACAGGTTTCTCCAGAAGCAGATGCGGCTGAAATTAAAAAATCGTATCGGCGACTGGCCACTCAATTTCATCCAGACAAAAGTAACCATCCAGATGCAGTAGTACTTTTTCAGGACATTAACGAAGCCTATCAGGTATTGAGCAACCGCCAGCAACGACAGTTGTATGATTTGCGACAAACCTATTCCGACCTGCCTGCCGAACCATACACGCCACCACCTGTGCAGCGTCGGCCTCCGCATATGTATCGGCAAAAGCAGCCTGTATACATAGACCTAGTGCCCTATGCGTTTGTGTCCCGGATCATCTGTGGAGGGTGTTTGGTGTTTTGTGTAGTACTGATACTGGATTATGTACTGCCCTGGTTCAAAAAAGAAGAACCTATCATTGAGATAAAAGCATATTCCCGTATGGAACGACTGGAAATTACTACGCCTAACCGAGTCTTTTCGATTCCGCGTGGAGTGGGTATGAGTATTGATATAGACCTGAGTACCTATAATCCAGTGGTGCTGTATCAGACCCCTATCCTGCAAACCCTGATGCGGGTAGAATTACAAGGCTGGATGATTCGAACGGATAATACTATTTATGGTTCTCTGATTTTTTTTCCAGCTGTGCTGTTACTGCTTTCGGTATTGGGTGTTTGGCTTCGGGGAAATATAGAAATGACCGTCAATTTTGGCATTGCTTCTACCATTATTTTACTAGTTACACTATCTCTGATCTTTTTTGTGTTTCGTATATAAGTTGGGTTGGTGCAAGTTTCAGGCTGAAATCATCTTTTTCTTCTGTGATTTCTTTTGTAATTATGCAAAACTAGTTCTGTACCAGAAGATTGGTTAGTGAATTATTTTGTCTGTGTGTATTATGTGGAAGAAACTATTGCTTGGGGGAATACTGGGTATGTTTATCTGGGGGTGTCGGTCTGAGGTTGAAACGCCTGATCCTGCCCGACTGGGTTATGATTTCTTTCCCTTGGAACTAAAACAGTATGCCATCTATGACGTTTGGCAGGTGATCTATACCATCAACGATCCGCCAGAAACCACACGCGTACAACTGAAAGAAGTAGTGGTAGATCGTTACCTAGATGCGACTAAAGACAGTGTGTATATTGTGCATCGACTGTCGCGGGCCAATGCCTCGGCTGCTTGGCAGTTAGACTCTGCTTGGACGGCCCGTCGTACACCTTATCTGGCTATTCGGAAAGAAAATAATGTGGATTTTGTAAAGCTATCATTTCCCTTACAGGAAAAAACTGTATGGAATGGAAATCTATATAATACACGTGGGGCAGAAACCTATCAGGTACAGGAGTTTGATAAACCCTATGCCTTGTCTGATACCATTTATCCCAAAACCTTGATTGTAGTTCAGCAAGACCAGACCAGCCTCATCAATGTCGACCAGCGAAAAGAAGTCTATGCCCGAAATACCGGACTGATTTACAAGGAACGATTTGTAGTCAATTACGACCAGGCAGCTATTGGAACTGGAAAAATTGAATCTGGTGTGTTTCTGAAACAGACACTGCTGGAGATTGGAAAGGAATGATTTTTAGGATTGTTTTGATTCCTGTCTGAACCCTGATTAAAAAATTACCTGCCCTACTGGTTTCGTACTTCCAGCCAAGGCAGCTACTTACTCTAGTAGCCTAGCTATTTGACGGCAAAATAGTTGTCAAATAGCTAGGCAAAACAAAACGGCTTCGTATCTGGTCTGTGTCTGAAAAGTTCAGTCCTATGTATGGAGGATTGTTTTTTCAGCATACACTTTGAGACACAACCGATCAGGCTAATGCTGCTACACCTGGCAATTCTTTGCCTTCCATATACTCCAGCAATGCACCACCACCAGTAGACACATACGATACTTTTTCACCAAAACCCAGGTTATTGACAGCCGCAGCTGAATCACCTCCACCAATGAGGGAGAAACCTCCGTTTTCGGTAGCTTTTACGACAGCTTCGGCTACACGAATGGTTCCTTTGGCAAAATTCGGGAATTCAAATACACCCATTGGGCCGTTCCAGAGAACGGTTTTGGAGGATTCAATCACAGTCGCAAAGTCTTCACGAGCCTGTGTACCAATGTCCAGACCCATCCAGCCATCTGGTATGCTCATGGTGCTGACCGTCTGCTGACTGGCTTCATTTTTAAAGCCGTCAGCGGCCACAGAGTCCGAAGGAAGCATCAGTTTTACACCTTTGGCTTTGGCTTTTTCGATCAATTCTTTGGCTAGATCTACTTTGTCGGCTTCCAGCAGAGACGAACCAATGTTTCCGCCCATAGCTTTGAAGAATGTATAAGCCATTCCACCACCAATGAGCAGGTTATCTACTTTGTCGAGCAGACGTTCAATAATCAGAATTTTGTCAGAAATTTTAGCTCCACCCATGATAGCCGTAAACGGACGGGCTGCTTTTTCCAATACAAGTTGAGCATTGTCCAGTTCGGCTTGCATTACATATCCGCACACACGATCTTTGAAAAACTGACCAATCACTGCTGTCGAAGCATGTGCCCGGTGGGCTGTACCAAAGGCATCGTTTACCCATACATCGCCTAGTTTGGATAGTTTTTCAGCAAAAGCTACGTCGCCTTTTTCTTCTTCCTTATAAAAACGCAGGTTTTCGAGCAACAGAATTTCGCCAGGTTTCAGGGCTGCTGCTTTCTGCACGGCTTCTTCACCGATGCAATCATTGGCAAACGTAACAGAAGTCTGAAAAATATCATCTAAGTACTTAACCAGGTGACGCAGAGAAAACTCCTCGGTTGGGCCGCTTTTCGGACGTCCCAGGTGAGACATTAGAATGACAGAGCCGCCATCTTTCCGGATTTTGTTGATTGTCGGGATGGTGGCCTGGATACGGGTATCGTCTGTGACCAGGTAGTTGTTGTCAAGGGGAACGTTAAAATCTACGCGGACAAGGGCTTTCTTTCCTGCAAAATTGTATTGGTCGAGTGTAATCATATCGTTTATCGTTCAAAAGTGATTGAGGTGCCAAATTCAGTATCTGGCTACAAATCAATAACATCCCCTACTAATTAGCAAATTAATTTTCAAGGCAACTGTACTAAAACTTTTTCAGGCTGTGTGATGGGCAAAAGACGTTCTTTTGGTTTGCATCTTTCTTCAAATCTATCCTCATGTGAATTTGATGTTTAAATATTTGATTGTCAGATGGTTGGATGGTTTCTGTTTCAGATTTCAAATCCATACAGCCGTTAAATGGCAAGTGTCTTGTCCAACCATTTGACAATCAGTTGGTTATCAATATTTTATTCTTTTTTTGTCTCAGACGTAGGGTCAGAGCAGGGGGGATAGCCAGAAACTTCACAGCAGCCAAAGCCTTCGGCATTGTAGCGGCCAAAGCCACCCATGAGTCCTATTTCGAGGAGTTCTTTGGGGGCAGTTAGCTCAAAATCAAATAGATAGCCTTTAACTTTGGTGCTGGCAGGGGTATGGTCTTTCAGCGTGATGAGCCGTGGTTTGGGTATGGTCGTCAGTAGACGAAACTCCATCGGCGACTCATACCAGTCTGGGTTTAATGTACCTCCACTGACCATGTACTTGTCTAGCAGGTTTTTGAACAGCAATGACTCATATCCGTCCTGTGTGGGGGGATAATAATCGTCCAGACCCCGGCTATTTTTACGACTGACCACCAGTGGTGATAACGTTCTGAATGTCAGTGTGTTTTGAGGGATCTCGCAGGGCATCCATACAATGTTTTTTACATTAAATTCGACCTGAGAAATACGGTCGCCTAGCCGGAAATGCTGTTTGTTAAAAAGACCTAGGATAAACTTGTCTGCAATTCTATCTGTGTAAAAAGAAAGAATGATTTCTACTTCTTCAGAAAGAATGCAGATGCGATCTGTGTTCTTGAGTACCTGAAACCTGGGAATTTGCAAGCTAGAAAATGTAAAGAACTTAAACCGTTTTCCAGCTTTGGCATAGCCCTGGTCATGTAAAAAACTGGCATATTCCTCATCCGCTCGGTTAATAACCTGGTATATCCAGGCCGAGAGTGGATACATGTAATTGATTGGGAGCACATTCCGGTGTCCAATTCGTTCAAGAGTAATTCTAATACGCATAGCGGTTGGGTTGAGAGGCACACACGGATGGGTTTGGCTACACTGTATCTTAGCTTGCAGGAATACAGGCACCCAGATAGAAGTAAAGAATGGCTATTCTGTACAAAAAAACCGGATGGCTGGTGTATTGCTCACTCAAATGTTAGGTAGATAACTTTCCCGTTGCATGCAGTAAACAAATAAAGATGTACCGCAAGGTGGTACTTTTAAAGCTATGTGTCAATACCTCAATAGGGGTATTTTTAAAAAAAAAGTTCTTTTTTCTTTTGTTAGAAATAATATTTTTATGTGTAATATAGTGTTATATGCTTTAAATTCGAGTTTATTCGGAAAAAAATAATGAAAAATAGAGTTTTGGAAGGTAAAAAATTGGTTTTTGTTGGTGATATGTATGCGGGTGGTGTATCATATATTGCAATTAACTATTTTGACTTTTTAAAGATTTGTGGGGATCATCGAAGAACGGAAAGCATTAAGACTGAAAAAAAAGTATACTAGTCATAGATCAGACTGCTGCTGCCCGGCGGAGGCGGTCATTAATGGCTCTGCCTAGGTCTTTTTCTGGAAGAAGTTCGGCTGCAATAATTTGTACGGGTAATGTATCCAGTTTTCGCAGGGCTGCAAACAAATTTCTGGCTGCTTCGGTATACGAATGTGTAGGTGAGAGAATACACTGGTTTTGTGGTGGTAGATCTGGATGTGGAGTAGTAAATCCTATATAGCCGATTTGTTCAGGCTTGTATTGAGACAGTAGCTTATCAGGACTGCTGATAAACAGTGGCTTACGAGGAGCATAGTGACTTTTGAGCATTCCTGGAGCCAGAGGATTGGAGCTGGAATGCGGCATAACTGCCACTGATCCAATGCTTTTTTCGATGACTTCTAGGGCTATGCCTCCCAGACGAAAAACAGTAGGTTTGCCTTCTGGAAAACCAATAATAGTAGACTCAATGCCGATCATACATGGGCCGCCATCCAGAATGTAAGACACCTGACCGCCCAATTGTGCCTGCACATGTTCTGCGCGTGTAGGAGAAATGTATCCAAAAGGATTGGCACTAGGAGCTGCTAATGGAAAATCCAATGAGTCCAGTAGTTGCAATGTGAGCGGATGATTGGGAATCCGTACAGCTACCGTATCCAGTCCAGAGGTGACTAGATCGGGAATGATTTCTTTACGTGGTAACAGCAATGTCAATGCACCTGGCCAGAACTGACGGGCCAATACCTGGGCCTGCTCAGGTATATCTTCGACAAAGTGCGTAAGCCTTTCAGGACTGCTGGTATGGACAATCAGGGGATCAAAGGTAGGACGATTTTTTACGGCAAATATGCGGGCTACTGCCTCGCTGTCAAAGGCATTTCCGGCCAGACCATATACGGTTTCGGTCGGAAGTCCGATGACATCACTGTGGCGCAGGTACTTTGCAGCCAGCTGTATATCGGTTCCAATAAGGGACATGAAAAGTATGATTGAAAAATTATTGGCGGCAAGTTACAAAGTTTACTGGTTGAAAGGTAGCAGTTGCAGGTTAAAAGTTACAGGCTGTAGGTTAAAAAGTGAAAGGCTGTTTCGGATTATAAATCCTGAACAGCCTTTCACTACTCATGTTTAACTTTTATCTATAACTTGAATTGCAACGACACTTTTACGCCAAAACTCCTTACATCTGGGTTATTGAGGTAGGTAAGCCGATGAATGGCATCTATTCGTACAAAGCGGAAAATATTTTCAATGCCATACCCTACTTCTACATAGGGAGTGTTACCGAGTCGGCCAATGGGAAGATTGTTGTTGTCGTCAGGAGGAGTTAAGGTATAGTTTTGGTTACTCAGTCCGCCATATAGTACATTTCCGGTAGCTACCAGCCTCCATTTGAGTTTTCGGATCAATGGAATTCGGTTGAATAAGAGTCCTTCAAAATTTTGCTGGACTTGTATCGACGCATATTTGTCGCTGACAAACTCGAAGAAGTTCATCAGGTTATAGGCATTATTAATATAAAAAACTGTCTGATTGCCCAGGTGTGATTTTAGAATGGGGTATGGAACCGTAGATGGAATATACCCGGCTGAAATAGAGTAAGAAGAACGACCCAGCACACCCACACGAAAGCTTTGCGACAGATTGAGATCAATTTTATGGTAGTTAAACTGTCCGCCCAGCATTCCTTTTAGCCCTAAGGTATACCGAAGTGTCAGTACAGGCCTACTTGTACCCAAGCTGATGCGTGTATTGTCATTAATCAGAAACTGTTCTTTGGGTGCCCATCGTGATTCTAGTGTGATTTCTGTCGAACGGAAATCAGTGTTTGTTTCAGGTTTGTTAGGACTGGTATAGTAACGGAAATCGTACCGTGGATCAAAGTCCCACTGCTGGATTTTGATTTTCTGTGTAAAGCCCTGTGTGAAATCTGTTTGAAAATACAACGCATTGTTGCGAAGCATAAACGGCCGCCGAATGGTACCCAAACGGGCTGAAAGTAGAAACAATGTATTGTCCCAGACATCCTCACTCAACAAGCCTATACGTTCCAAGTCATAACTGTGGCGAGCCCCGAGTACTGTCCAACGTTTTTTGGAAAAGATATGTTGAGCTTCTACCCCATATTTGAATACCTTGTCGCCCAAACCATAGCCTAGGTATCCTTTCAGTACCCATTTATGACTGAAATCAATGTTGGTTTTCAGACCTGCCCGCACATAATTGCCTTCTACGCTATTATTGTTATAGGCCAGAATATATGGCCCAATATCTAATGGGCCTACTTTTTTGTAACCATTGACCACAATATTGCCAATTTCTATGTAGGATTTGATTAACGGGATATTGCGTATCGAGTCAATCATGCTGTATACGTTTTTTTCCGTTTCTGTCAGTGGCTCATGTCGGTGTTCGTCCCAGAAGGCATCATCTTTGACTTGGGCAGTGGGTTCGATTTCAATGCCTGTGTCATAAAATTTATTGCTTCGGGCCTGATTAATCACCACATTCTCGTTAGAGGTATAAAACTTAGCTAGCATACCCGCAGCCTGATTGGTGATCTCGGCTACATCAATCAGCACACGGGTGCGGGAAGGCATCCATGGGCCGGCGGTGGTGGGTTCTAGTTCCTGCTGGAGCTTGATTTTTTCGATAAAATTCAGGTTGGCGGTTTTGCTCATCGTCGCATCTATCTGCACGAGTGCAAAAGTAGCTTTGTCTACCCACATGGTTCCAGTAAAGGCCAGGTCTTGTGGGCGTTTGGGCTCAAAATCAATGCGGTAGCTGTAATGTCCGTTAATATCAGTACTGTCTACTAGGTAGTATTCGTAGTAGATTTTCCAGCTATCAGCCATGGGTGACACAAAGTCTTTGTTAAGGATATTGAGCCAGTTGCGGTAGAAATTGTATTCCTGCAACGACGAGCCAGCAATCTGAGATACCAGACTTCCATCTTGTACACCAATGCCTGACACCCGGGTTTTCTGGATATGTTCGTGTCTTTTTTCGGGGGTGCGGCGGTAGTATACATTCGAAAAAGCTTCCGAGATAAACATAGGCAAAATAGCTTTTCCATCTTCTCCAGCCAATACATCAATGCTGTCAATGACCTGCTGGATTTTCCGAATGGATTTTCGTTTACGCAGTTTTTCAGACAGGTTGTCTACATCTACTTCAATTTTGGTGTAGCTTTCATACTCAATGTATTCCAGAGATCGTTTGTCATTTTTCTCTTTGTGGGCAATCACTTTTCGCATCAGGTCATAGGCTGGGTTTTCGCCTGAGTAAACCTTGACTTCCATCAGGCTAAGAGCCGTTGGTTGGAGTTGAAAATCAACAGTTTGTGTTTTTTTAGTTCGGTCAACAGCCCGTGTGCGGGTCAGGTAGCTCATGGCCGATGCAGAGATGGAATCGTGCAGATTTTGAGTGGTCAGTTTATAAAAGCCATCAAAGTCAGTGGTGGTGCCAATGGTGGTTCCTTTGAAAGAAACAACAGCAAAAGGCATTCCTTCGCCTGTTTCGGCATCGGTGACTCTGCCAGTAAATGTATATTGAGCCTGAACGGCTTGCGAACTGGCAAGAAAGGCAAAAACCAGACTAAAAAAATATATTCGTATCAAGGTAAACAAATGGATAATAGTTAAGCGTATCAGATTTCTAACACAAGATCTTTTGAACAAAAACAATACCACTTCTGGAAACGATTTCGGAAACCGGATAACTGGAAATTTATTTGAGTCGCCTTCAGGTGTTTGTGAGTAGTATAGGCAAAAGTTGTTTTTTTTTGATAATCATGGAGTTTCAGAAATAGCTCAAAACTTCTCTAATTCCGCTTTTACAGCGAAAATAACCATGTATGTAATCAATTGTTTTACAGAGATGTTTTACACTTTTCTGATATTTTTGGTAATAAATAGTGTCTGTATCTGTATGTACAAATAGAGAAAAAAAATGAATAGAAAAAAATGGTTTTTTATGAAATACGTACATAGCCAGCAAAAAAAGCTGGAGAGTTTTTGCAAATATTACTTTTTTGGTATTGAGAAATCATTTTTTCTCACATAGTTGTCTGTCATAGGTTCTAGTTCTACTGCCTGAATGTAGGAAGAGAAGACGGACAGGACATATTGTATCTGAATTTCCAGAAAAAAACAATCTCTTTTCTGATTTATGGTCTGACGAGAGACTATTTTTTTCTGGAAATCTATTTTTTTTAGTTAAAACATGGTCAGTTGGCCTTCACTATCATCCTCGTCTTCTGTTTTCGGACTGTCTGTATCGTTTTTGTCAAAGCTAACCTTGTCTGGATTGATAATTTCGAACGTTGTGTCCTGGGTGGCCTTCGGAGCCAGTAGCTTAACCGTAGTTACCTTTTGCGACGACAGTTTGTTTCCCAAGGCCCGCCATCCTTTTACCTCAGCAATTACTTCCAGGTCATAAATGGTGCTTTCTTCTGTTTTCTTATCTTTCTGAATAAATACTTCTACCTGTGGATCCCGTGTGGTGGTAACCAGAATGAGTTTAGCCCCTTTGTTTTCGGTAATAAACACAAACTTCTTGTCAATGGTAGAGGTCTCGATTCGGAACCGTTTGACATAAAACGTCGAGCCGTCGTAGTGTACCGCAGAGATGATGCGTTCTGGGTTGAATTTTTCCACCAAAATGGCATTTTCGTATCGATTGCTGAGCTCGTAGTTGGTTAGTTCATACGAGCCATCGGGATACATAGCCAGAATACGATCTTCTTTTTCAAAGCTACCCAGCAGTTTACCCCGCTGATCGGTGTTGAGGCGGTGGATAGACTCGTCGTACCAGATTTTCAGTCCACCCATGGTAGAAGTTCCTGCGGTTTTCAGCTTGATTTCCTTGACCGGATATTTGGTCAGGATGTTTCCTTGTGAGTCTCGTCCTTTGATGTCGAGCGGCGCAAAATCATAGTCAAACACCTTCAGACGGGCCGAGCTACTAGGGGTCAGCTTCACAGTCACCACTTCGGCCTCAGCATTCGGGTTGGCGGTCATGTATACGACTTTACCGCCTCCTTTGGTCAGGTCGTATTCACGGTCACGCGTGACGGCAGTTACTTGAAAACGTTTGACATAGGTAATGCCTGATTGGGTGTGGGTGTAGGCATAGTTGTAGACCATCCGGTCGTCGCCTTTCTTGAACACAGCCGCATGAATGATGTCTTTGCCAACAAACACCTTGTCTTGAATCTTGCTCACGAGGCAGCGGCCATCTTTGCGGAAGACAATCACATCATCAATGTCAGAACATTCGCCTATTTCGATGGCATTTTCGTCTTTCTTGAGTCCATAGCCGATAAAACCATCTTTGGCATTGACATACAGCTTTTGATTGGCGGCTGCCACTACGGTAGCTTTAATGGCTTCAAAGCTTTTGATTTCTGTTTTGCGTTCGCGGCCTTTGCCGTATTTTTTCAGCAAATCCTTGAAATAGTTGATGGCATAGCGGGTCAGGTTTTGCAGGTGATCTTCTACTTCTGCCAGTTCTTCTTCCAGCCGACGCATCAGTTCTTCTGCTTTAAAACCATCGTAGCGGGAAATCCGTTTGATACGAATTTCGAGCAGTCGCAGAATATCATCTTGGGTAATTTCCCGGTAAAAATCTTTTTTGTACGGTTCTAGTCCGCTGTCTACTGTAGCAATGACATCTTCAAAGGTTTCGCATTCTTCAATAGTACGATAGATGCGGTTTTCGATGAATATTTTTTCCAGCGAAGCAAAAAGTATCCGTTCCTGTAAGTCATTTTTACGAATTTCCAGTTCCCGTCGCAACAGTTCTTTGGTATGCTGGGTCGAAATTTTGAGCAACTCCTTGACACTGAGGAATACCGGTTTATCATTGAGAATGACGCAGGTATTGGGCGAAATCGAAACTTCACAGCTGGTAAAGGCATACAAGGCATCAATCGTAATGTCGGGCGAGGTGCCAGGTTGTAGCTGAATTTCCACTTCAACATTCTTGGCCGTATTGTCGGTGACTTTTTTGATTTTGATCTTCCCAGCATCGTTTGCTTTGATGATCGAGTCGCAGAGCTGAGCAGTGGTGACACCATAGGGTACATCCTTGATGAGCAGTGTCTTTTTATCTACTTCCTCAATATGGCAGCGAACCCGTATTTTTCCTCCCCGGTGGCCGTCATTATATTGGGATATTTCGACCATACCACCTGTTTCAAAATCTGGATACAGGGTAGGGGTATTGCCTTTCAGAATCTCAATGGAGGCTTCAATCAGCTCACAAAAGTTATGCGGAACAATCTTAGTGGCCAGACCCACTGCAATCCCTTCTACGCCCTGTGCCAGTAGCAAGGGAAACTTGATGGGCAAGGTAAGTGGTTCACGTTTCCGTCCGTCGTAGGAGAGTTGCCATTCGGTCAGGTCGGCATTATAGACTACATCTAGGGCAAATTTGCTTAGGCGAACCTCAATATAACGAGCCGCCGCTGCATTGTCACCTGTACGTATATCACCCCAGTTTCCTTGTGTGTCAAACAGTAGGTTTTTCTGCCCCATATTAACCATTGCATCACTGATAGACGCATCGCCGTGCGGGTGGTACTGCATGGTTTGCCCAATCACATTGGCAGCTTTGTTAAAGCGGCCGTCGTCCATTTCTTTCAGGGCATGCAGAATGCGTCGTTGTACGGGTTTCAGGCCATCTTCAATGGCAGGTACGGCACGTTCCAGAATGACATAGGAGGCATAATCCAGAAACCAGTTCTGGTACATACCAGCTATTTCTTCACTTTCATGGAGCATTTCTTCTACTTTGGGTTTGCCGTTCTGGGGCTGTTGTTCGGTGTCTTGTTCGGTATTCATAGTATTGCTAAACGTATATTTTTTGTCTGAACCTTGATTTTCAGGATTCTAGGATTAACTTGATTTTGTCTGAGCCTTGATTGAAGGATTACCATGATGTTTTCCTTGTTAACTAGTGATAGATACACCTGATTGGATAAGAGACTTGGTTGGAACTACGAAACTAATAATCAAGGTAATCCTTCAATCAAGAAAATCATGGTTCAGACAATATCAAGGTTCAGATCATTATTTTGACATAACTGCCCATCCATTTGATATTGGATTGGTGTTTTTGATAGATATCATGGATATTTTTGTCATTGATATGGCCGTCAAAATCTAGGTAAAACCACCACGAAAATTTGCCTTTGTTGCGGATAGGTCTACTGTCAATTTTAGTAATGTTGATACCTTGTTTGTTGAATTCTTCCAGAAAATGAAAGAGGCTTCCGGGCTTGTCACTATCTGGTAGCGTCACAACAAACGTTGTTTTGTCCTTGCCGCTGGGCTGGTTGACAAAATTTTTGCTGATAATAAAGAAGCGGGTAGCATTGTTCGGGCTGTCTTCTATGTTGTCAAACAGGATGGGTACATCATAGAGTTTGGCGGCAATATGTGAGCAGATGGCGGCTGTACCTTCTTCTTCGGTGGCCATACGAGCTGCTTTGGAAGTACTTTCTACCGGAATCTGCTCTACCTCAATGCCTTCAAAGTAATCTAGCAGAAACCGCTGGCATTGCCGGAAGGCAATATCTTTGGAATAGATTTTTCGAATGTGCTGAATTTTTTCCGACCGGGTGGCAAATGTAAAATGAATCGGCATCAGAATTTCGGCCACAATCTTAATGTCCATTTCAGCCAGCAGGTCAATGGTTTCTGGTACACTTCCTTCCTGGTTGTTTTCCACCGGAATCACCCCAAAACGAGCCCGTTCCGTATCTACTGACTCAAACACCGAGCGAATGGTACTCATAGACATGTATTCGCTGATGGCTCCAAAGCGACTTTCTGCGGCTTGGTGGGTAAAACTCCCTTCCGGACCTAGGTAGGAAATACGTTCGGGTAGCTCGATGTTGCGGGCTACGGCAAAAATTTCCTGAAAGATAGCCTCAATGGCTGGACGTGTCAACAGCCCAGTGTTCAGGTCTGTCAGCCGGTCTACGATGGATTTTTCACGTTCAGGACGGTAGATAATAGCATTGCCGGAACGTTTCAGTTCGCCTACTTTGCGTACCACATCCAGCCGTTGGTTGAGCAACTCCAACAGTTGTTCATCCAGCTGATCAATGGTTATCCGCAGCTTCAGCAATTCTTCTTCTATATTCAGGTTGTTGGTCTGCAAGGGTTGTATAAGTTAATGGTCTGGATCAGGATTTTTAGATTTTATTGATTGTAGGATTACCTTGATTGAACTTTGCTTGAAAAAATAGCCTTGACCGCTATTTTACCACAAAGATGTACGAACGCTCAAAAAGAATCAAGATAATTCTATAATCTGGAAAATCAAGATGTCAGACAAAATCAGGCAAAAATATCAGCAATCAGTATAGAGAAATTCTTGATGGTTGCTGATTCAATGCTTCCTTTGTGCAATTTCTCAAACAGTTCAAATCTATTATTGTGATTCAAGTATTTTTCTACTGTTTGTTGTTCCGGATCTATAATCCAGTATTCTTGTACGCCATGTGCGGCATAATCTACAAATTTTTCATTTCGGTCATACTTTTCGGTAGACTCAGACAAGACTTCGGCTACAAAATCGGGTGCTGGAAAAAGAACTTGCTCAGTGGTAAAAGTAGCCACTTTTTCCTGGGTAAAAAACACTAGATCTGGCTCGTAATCATTGCGGGTCAGGGAAATCATCACCTTTTCAGACCCTACTTCACCCAGATTATTTTGTTGCACGTGTCTATGCATAGCGGCATATAAGTTGCCAACAGTTTTCCAATGCCGTCTTCGAACGGGGGAATGATAAATGATATCCCCATTGATAAATTCTGCTTTGACATTTTCGTGAATCAATTCCCGAAACCCTTTTCGTTTCTCACTTTCCTGGGAAAGAATCTGTTGTACTTCCTGCATGAGTAGTACCACATCCGGATATTCCCGCAACTCACTGAGTATGTCTGTTCGGTGACGCATAGTCTGGATCAGGATTATCTTGATTGGATTGTCTGAACCTTGATTGTTAGGATTTATGGATTAACTTGATTTTGTCTGAGCCTTGATTTTTAGGATTTATGGATTGCCTTGAATTCTTTTTTACTGCAAAGATGTTAAGAATGCTCAAAAAGAATCAAGCTAATCCTATAATCCAGTAATCCAGGTTCAGACAATCCTACGAATCAAGGTCAGGCAATAGCTTCTTCGGTTATTTTTTCTTCTGTCAGCAGAATTTCGGGTATAAAATCCTTTTCAATACGCAGGTTATCTATGATAAACCGTTGACGTTCAGGTGTATTTTTGCCCATATAGTAGCTCAGTAGCTTGTTGATAGAACTTTCAGTTTCCAAGATAACAGGCTCCAGACGAATATCTTCCCCGATAAAGGTAGCAAATTCACCGGGTGAAATCTCTCCCAGTCCTTTGAATCGGGTAATTTCAGGCTTGCTTCCCAGCTTATGCATGGCTTTCTGTTTTTCTTCTTCGGAGTAACAATAGATCGTCTCTTTCTTATTTCGAACCCGAAACAGTGGTGTATCTAGGATATACACATGGCTTTTTTTAACCAAGTCTGGGAAGAATTGCAGAAAGAATGTGAGTAGCAGCAGTCGAATGTGCATCCCGTCTACGTCAGCATCGGTGGCAATCACTACTTGGTTGTACCGCAGGTTATCAATGCCATCTTCAATGTTGAGGGCATGTTGGAGCAGGTTAAATTCTTCGTTTTCGTATACGACTCGTTTGGTGAGCCCGTAGCAGTTGAGAGGCTTTCCACGCAGACTGAATACTGCCTGAAGCTCTACGTTGCGGGCCTGTGTAATAGATCCGCTGGCCGAGTCTCCTTCGGTAATAAAGAGGGTGCTATCAAACCGTTTGTCGTTCTTTTCGTCAGTCAGGTGTATGCGGCAGTCGCGTAGCTTTCGGTTGTGCAGGTTGGCTTTCTTAGCCCGTTCATTGGCAATTTTCCGGATACCTGCCAGGTCTTCCCGTTCTTTCTTTGATTGCTGAATCCGTTTTTCCAGGGCCTCTGCTACTTCTTTGTGTTTGTGCAGGTAGTTGTCAAGGTGCTTCTTAACAAAATCACCTATAAAACTCTTCATGCTTGGGCTGCTAGGATCTGGGGAGATGTTTTGTGAACCCAGCTTGGTTTTTGTCTGAGACTCAAACACAGGTTCTTGCACCCGTACCGATACCGCTGCTACCACTGATGCCCGGATATCTGACAGTTCATAGGTTTTTTTTGTCGAAGAAAAGAAGTCTCGAATGGCTACGGCAAATGTTTCACGGAAGGCTTGCAGGTGTGTACCACCTTGTGTCGTATATTGGCCATTGACAAACGAATAGTAGTCTTCGCCATATGAGCTGCCATGTGTGAGGGCTATCTCAATGTCTTCACCTGTCAGATGGATGATCGGGTAGCGGCGGGCTTCTTCGTCAATCTTCCGCGACAGCAAGTCGAGCAGTCCGTTGGGGGAGTGGTATTTTTGTTTGTTAAAAACAATAGTCAGTCCAGCGTTCAGATAGGCATAGTTCCAGATTTGTTCTTCGAGAAACTGTGGAATGAAGTGGTAATGTTTGAAAACCGTATTGTCTGGCTCAAAAATCACCAAGGTGCCGTTTTTCTCTTTGGTATCCGTTTCTTGGGCATCTACTTTCAAAATACCCTGCTCAAACTCTGCTGACCGGGTTTTTCCTTCCCGGAACGCCTGTACTTTAAAATAGGTAGAGAGTGCATTGACAGCCTTGGTACCTACACCATTCAATCCGACGGATTTCTGAAATACAGTTGAGTCGTATTTACCTCCGGTGTTAATCTTAGATACCACATCCACCACTTTTCCAAGTGGAATGCCCCGGCCATAGTCTCGGATAGTTACTTTCTTATCGGTTACGTCTACTTCGATAGATTTTCCAAAACCCATCGTATGCTCATCAATACAATTGTCAATGACCTCCTTAACTAGCACATAAATGCCATCGTCAGGGGAGGAGCCATCGCCTAATTTTCCAATATACATGCCTGGACGCAGACGGATGTGTTCACGCCAGTCCAGAGATCTAATGCTGTCTTCGGTATACGCCTGTGGGGTAGCTGCCATAGTGTCTTTGAACAAATTACAGATGGAATGGTCGCAGGGTGAATGGCTAAATGAATCAATACAAGTGGCTGACCCATTGATCTATTCACCCCCTACGTGTCTTTTTCATCAATGAAACAGATAGGGATTCAGGACAGTGAAACAACTGCCTCTTTTGAAAACCTCCCTGAATCTTTGGTGCGAAGATACAGGAAAAATTTGGTTCTGTGTAGCGAAACATACAACATTTATTTAGACACCTGCGAACATTTAGCCTAGTGCAAGACAAGAAAAGCTAGGTTAAAAGTCTCTTTTTTTTATCAAAAACATTCTTTTTGTATCTGTATGGCAAGGTTTTAGAAAAAGGAAAAATAGAAAACAGATGCGAACAAAAGTTTGTGTGACGAACGGTTTTTTGAGAATCCTTTTGCATCTTTGCATTGTCGTTATCTTTTCTCATTTTTGCTCTATCCGAGCAGCAATAGTTATATTTGTTCACGATTTAATTTTCCAATGTGTTGAAACAACGGCAGTTTTACCGATGGTATAGTCTGGCTTTCCGTCAATGGAGTTGGATATGGGTACTGAGTATCAGTGTATGGACAGGCTGCCGACCTGCAGAAAAGAAATCCCTGAAAATTCCTCCTGTGCCTGCCAATGAACAGGTAGTTTTACAAACCAGTCTGGCGGCTCTTTCAGATGCCATTGATGACGAACCGCAGAATAGTGAGTATTACTTTCGACGGGCTTATCTATACGAACAGTCTAAACGCTATGAAGATGCCCTTTCAGACATCAACCAGGCTATCGAAAACCGACGTACAGGACAGGCATATGGACAGTATTATATTCTGCGTGGTCGGGTTTACCTGCACCAGAATAAGATAGATTCGGCGTACAAAGATGCCATTCAAACCGAAAAACTAGGTGCCCAGTCAGCAGAAGCCTATCTATTGCGTGGACAAATGTATGCCATTAAGAAACAATACAAAGATGCCGAACTCTCCCTGCGGATTGCCCAACAGATGACACCCTACGAACCGCAGATTTATTACTGGCAGGCCAACACGGTGGCAGGCTCAGGAGATACAGTCAAAGCTATTTCGCTGCTGCACACGGCTCTGTCGTACAACCACGAACCTGTGCCTGTCTATAACCGCCTGGCCGAACTACATGCAGGCTTATGGGAATGGCAGACAGCCAAATCATATGCCTTTGCCGGACTGAAACTGGATCCGGAGAATGTGGTTCTCAACAACAACATGGGTAGATTTTACCGGGCTAATCGCCAGATAGACAGTGCCCTGATTTTCTATGGCCATTCTTTGGCGAAAGACACCTCGCAGTACCAGCTGATGTATGAGGTTGGAACGATGCATATGAACCGCCGGAGTTACTGGATGGCTCTGCCTTATTTTGAAAAACTGCTGGCACACATAGACCAGTTTCCGGCCATTCCCGAACTGCTGGCTGCTTGTTATGAGTTTACAGGCCAGCAAAATGCCCGTCTGACCCGCTGGAAACAAGTCATAGAAGCTGATAGTACCAATCTCACGGCCCAGCGGGTATACAATACCTTGTTCCGACGCATCCAAGCCCGCCGCCGACAAGCCGCCGAAGACACCCTACGCAAACGCCAGCTGATTGAACTTAAGCCAATTGATATTAAGTAATGGTTGAATGGTTGATTGTCAAATGGTTTAAAAATGACCATTTTTAGCCATTTGAACTTGCATTATACGGATAAAAAAAACGGTTCAACCTGTCAGATTGAGCCGTTTTTTTATCACTGATATGTGTTTTCTATACAAAAAACTTCAGTCGTATCACTTCCTGTTCGGTCAGGTATCGCCAGTGACCCCGTGGGAGATCTTTTTTGGTGAGCCCAGCGTAGGTGGTGCGGTCGAGGCGTTCAACGGTATAGCCCAGATGCTCAAAAATACGGCGGACAATCCGATTGCGACCCAGGTGCAAGGCTATGCCTATGCTTTTTTTATCTGGAGACACAATAGCTAGGTCATCTACAGTAGCTTTGCCATCTTCGAGTTCTACCCCATTCAGTACCTGCTGAAAATCCAGCTGTGTAATGGGTCGGTCTAGTTCTACTTCGTAGAGTTTCTGAATGTTGTTGGATGGATGGGCCAGTTTTTCAGCCAGTTCGCCGTCATTGGTCAGTACCAGCAGACCGGTGGTATTGCGGTCTAGCCGACCCACTGGATAGATGCGTTCCTGACTGGCATTCTTGATCAGATCCATTACCGTTTTGCGGTCTTCTGGATCTTCGGTAGTAGTGATATAGTCTTTCGGCTTGTTGAGCAGCACATACACCATCTTCTCCCGACTCAGCAGACGGTTTCCGTATTTTACACTGTCGCCGGGTTTTACCTGATAGCCCATTTCGGTAATCACTTTGCCATTGACTTTGATCTCGCCAGAGGCAATCAGTACATCGGCATCCCGACGGGAGCAGATGCCTGCATTGGAAATATAGCGGTTTAGACGTATGGAGTCGTCGCCGGGTAATTTTTTGCTTTTGGCTTTGCTCTTGGTTTTGCTTTTACGATTTTCGTATTTTTTCAGGTTATAGTCAGGCGGAATCTGCTGACTGTCATCTGCGCCAAACGGAATGCCAGCTTTAGTCGGTTTGGTGTCTTTGTCTGCAAAATCTTTATCTCTGGAACGGAAGGATTTGTCGAATCCTACTTTGTTTTCACGTTTAAAACTGCCACGTTTGGAGTCGTCGCGTTTAAAGTCGCTGCGTTTGTCTTCACTTCTTTTGAAGCCACCCGCTGAGTCAGATCGTTTGAAACTACCTGCCGAGTCGTTACGTTTGCGGAAGCTGCCTGTTTTTTCACCACCAGCTGAGCTATCTTTGCCCCGGTAGTGTTTTTTTTCAGGCCTATCAGTAGAAAAATCATTGCGATTGAATGGGCGTTTGGTCTCTGCATCCGCAGAAGTTCCAAATGAACCCTCTGAACCAGACTCGTCCCGTTTGGTATAGGTACGTTTAAAGCTGTCCCGTTTGGAGTCGTCACGTTTAAAGTCGCTGCGTTTGTCTTCACTTCTTTTGAAGCCACCTGCTGAATCAGATCTTTTAAAGCTACCTGCCGAGTCGTCACGTTTGCGGAAGCTGCCTATTTTTTCACCACCAGCGAAGCTATCTTTGCCTCGGTATGATCTTTTTTCGGGTTTATCCGAAGAAAATTCATCTCGTTTGCCCCGGTAGGGCTTGCGTTCGGATGAACCGATACTGGTTGAGTCGTCGGTACGTTTAAAGGTGTCTCTTTTGCGGAAACTGCCAGCATCGCCGGAGTCAGTTCGTTTGGCATATGGTCGTTTGGTATCAGTGCCACGTTCGCTGGAGAATGATTTTTTTTCACCGGGCTTATCGCTGCTCCAGTCTCTTTTACCTACTTTTTTGGTGGCATCAAACGAGCCTTCGGTTTTGGGTTTGCGGCGAAAGGCCGGTTTGTCATCGGTACGTCCGTCTGACTTTCCACGTTTGTCTGTCGTAGCTTTGTACGCACGTTTGGGTTTGTCCGAGCTGTCAGCCCTGGACTTAGCCCGGGAATTTCCTATGGGTTTTTTCATAAATTTGCTTGCAGTATCGCTACTGTATAGAAGTGTGGACTAACGCTGATCACCGTTTACGACCTGTTGTATTTGAGAGGGTGAGCAGCTACTTGAAATGAAACAGGTAAACAAAGGTAGTGAATTTTTCTGAGAAGTAGGCAGATGGAGTAGTTGTGAAATCATACAGGTATGTAACCGCTTGATTTTTAGGAAATCATTAGGCATTTATTTTTATTTTTCTTGATCTAGTCTGGCACACCTACTTTTTTCTGGTGTATATCTACTCATTTTTTTACTCGGTTCAATTCTATGGGACTCGCAGAACGTTGTGCTATTAAGCAATTTGAAGACACACAGTGGGGCTGTTTTCTTACGTCCAAACAGCTATTGAAACAGATAGAGGCAGTGTTATGATTCTTCTGTGGCGGTATCTTCGGTAGCAGAAGAAATCTGGGCTTGTATAGCGGCTATTTCAGGGGTAATTTCATTTTCGTTAGCTACAAAGTCTTTTGGCTGAGGCAAGTCTTTCAGGCTGTTGATGCCAAAATATTCCATAAATTTTCGGCTCGTGCCATACAGCATGGGGCGGCCTACAGTTTCAGCTTTTCCGATAATCTCGATCAGTTCTTTGTCGAGGAGTTTCTGGACGGCATAGTCACAATTGACACCCCGAATGTGTTCGAGTTCTGTTTTGGTAATAGGCTGTTTGTAGGCAATGATAGCTACGGTTTCCAGAGCTGCCGTAGAGAGTCGTTTTTTGGCTGACTGCCGCAGCAAAATGCCAATACTGGCCTGGTAGGCGGGTTTGGTCAGAAATTGATACCCTTCTGCAATCTGATAAATGGCAAAGGTATGATCTTCTGGTTCGTATTTCTGCTTCAGCTCCTCAATGGCCGCCTCTATGTCTTCCTGTGGGATCTCGGCTTCAAACATTTCGGACAGACATTGCTGAATCTCGGTTATCCGGATAGGTTGAGGCGAGCAGAATATCAAGGCTTCGATATGATTTTGCAGAAAATTCATGGAGGTAGGTTGGGGGAGTAGCAGATTGCAGGTTGGAAAGCTGTAGGTGAATGGGTTGAGAAGTTATAGGTTATAGTACTATTATTTTGACCTATAACCTACAGCTTTCCAACCTGTCACTTGCCACCTTTCAATGCTTTTAATTGGATTTTCTGAGTTTAGCTTCAATTGAATGTAGGGTGTGAGGTACTGCCCGTAGCCGTTCTTTTGGAATGAGTTTTCCAGTATCTATGCAGATACCATAGGTGCCATTCTTGATGCGTATCATGGCATTTTCGAGCTGCTGAATAAACTTCTGTTGCCGGGCTGCCAGCTGGCTCAGGCTTTCTTTCTCTAAAGAGTCGGCGCCATCTTCCAGTAATTTTGAACTTCCAGTAGTATTATCTGTACCACTGTCATTGCGTTTACTGAGCTGGTCTTTGATATAATTTAGCTCATTCCGGGCTACATCCAGCTTTTTTGAAAGGATGGATTCAAACTCTTTCAACTCATCGTCTGAGTAACGCAATTTTTCTTCCATATGATTTGTGCGCATATTCGTATTGGGTGAAAAAACGGTACAAGAAAGCTATAGTGTTTGTAAAAAATTGCCGCAAAAGTACAAAAATAATACTAATAATAAAGTGTTTGTTCAAACAAAGTTTTGTACGGATATAATAGGCTTCAGGTTAGCTCAATCAATGTGTTTGGGCTGCTGAGAAATAATTTTTAGAGAGAATGGTTCTTAAGTGGTTGGATATGTGTGTCAAATGTTGCATTTTTGGTGCAGTTCTTACATTGATACGATTTTGACCGAGAAAGTAATCACTTTTACATAGAGACTAATCACTGAATGTTTGCCTCATAAGTATGGCTGTAGAAAAGTTTTTTGAAAATATAACGCTTTACCTAGAAGCCCGCTTTGAGTTGTTTAAATTGGACTTTCAGGAATCTGTAGCTACAGCTATTGGACGAGTGATTCATGGGATAGTGGTAGGGCTATTCACTACATTGGTAGTCGTATTTTTTAGTATAGGACTCGCAAACATCCTGAATGTATGGCTTCAGTATTCGTTTGCTGGGTATTTTATTGTGGCAGGAATCTATCTGCTACCCGTTTTGTTTTTCATCTCAGACCGTGGCAGTAAGTGGATGAGAGAACGCATAGAACAGTCTATGGAAGTGGTCATGGAAAAAAACAGGCGTGAAAAAAACACAGGTTCCGATTTTCCGACAAGCCAAGAAGTCTGAGGAGCAGACCTAAATCTATTCACCCTTTTTTCATAGGATAAATTATCCCTTTATTCATTTACAAAATTGTCAAAATAACCTTTGTAAGGTACTAGTACTCATGGAAGTAAAAAAGAGTTTTTCTGACCGAAAGGCATCCTTAAAGCAGGTAACAGAAAAGTATAAGAATGCCATTGAAAATCAGGTAGGTGATCTGAAAGAAAATGCAGGCAAGATAGGTCGAAATGCAATGGTTATTGGGGGCGTACTCGTCGTTGGCTACTTGGTGGCCCGCCTTATTGCCGGCAGTGAAAAGAAGCAGGTAAAAATAGATGAAAACTATCATCCAAACATGCCTGTCGCACCTGTCAGACGTGAATTTGGTCTGGTCAGTTTGATAAAACAGCAAATAGCTCTATTTTTGGTGGCCATTGCCAAGGAAAAATTACTAGAAGCTATTGAGCAAATCCGAAAGAATGACACACACCATACTCGAAACCTTAAGTCATAATCGGACCACAGGCAAACGAACCTTTGCCGTCCTGATTGATCCAGATAAAACTGATACCGAAAGCTGTATAGCCCTGGTACGAATGGCTGTGGAATGTAGGGTAGATTTCTTTTTTGTAGGCGGAAGCCTCATTGTAGGCAATAGCCTGAATGCCGTTATTCGGACTATTAAGTTGCACAGCTCCATTCCGGTTGTCCTTTTTCCAGGAAGTAATCTGCATATAGATATGTCAGCAGATGCCATTCTGTTTTTGTCCCTGATTTCTGGCCGTAACCCGGACTTTCTGATCGGGCAGCATGTCATTTCTGCGCCTATCCTGAAGCGTAGTCGGTTGGAAGTACTTGCTACAGGGTATATCCTCATTGACAGTGGCCGCCAAACTACGGTATCCTATATCAGCAATACAACTCCTATTCCCTACGACAAACCCGACGTAGCAGCCTGTACGGCTATGGCGGGCGAAATGCTGGGCATGAAACTGATTTATCTTGATGCGGGAAGTGGTGCCCAAAAACCTGCCTCGCCTCGTATAATTGCGGCTGTACGAAAGGCAGTAGATGTGCCCGTCATTGTTGGTGGAGGTATCAAATCTACCACCCATGCCGAAGAAGCCCTGCGGGCTGGAGCTGATCTACTGGTAGTAGGCAATGGCATTGAAGAAAATCCACTACTGCTGGAAGAGATTTCTGCCGTAGTTCAGTCATTTAATACAGCTTGTGTGAAGTAGTTCTCTGTGCAAAATAAAGTGTATGTTAGGAAATAGTTATGTATATGTAAATATTTTTCTATTCTGTCTTTTTTCTACCTTTTTTCTTACACATACAGAAACGTAATACTTGACACTGGTTAGGAAAATGAGTGTTTGGTATAGGGACGGATTGGGTGTACAAAACGTATCCTGTAGAAAGCCTGTTTTTTTATGTATTTTCCGAGAAATGATTGTCTAATAAGTTCTTTATCAGATAGTTTTGTAATTTTGTGTACAAAAGTGATTCAGACCTAGATAGCTTTTAACCATTCACTCAAAGGGGTGTTGTCGCTAATTTTTTTGTGAGGGCATTAATGTTTTTTGTCCTAAAACCCTACGCCTAGTCGATAGCTTTTTCTCCTTTTATTAGCTTTGCACATCGTTAAAATATCCATCCACTGAAGATGTATTTGTTTAAAAATGACCTGCGTACAAAAATAAAATTTGTTACACTTATTTGTGTTTGTGTATTATCTCTTGGTCTTTGCTATATTATTATTGCTGTCAGTCGTATCAAAGAAAGCTATCAGATCCATACGTATGTGTCAGATATCCGTTTGTGTATAAGCCAGGCTCGTCAGTCAGAAAAAAACTTTTTGTTGGAAGAACATAACCAGGAAGTATTTATTCGGGGAGGAAAGAGTCATTATTTGCAAGATACACACCAACAACTGCAACAGGCTGATACCCTGTTGAATATGCTTGAAATAGATAAGGTTTTTCAACGGCTCTCCATGCAGTATCTGATAGATTCATTACGCCATGAAATGGCTCAATACCGTCTGTCTGTCAATCGGATGAGTAGCTTATTTCAACGCAGAGGGTTTAAAGATATTGGCTTGGAAGGTCGGATGCGTACAGCCATTCACCACATAGAACAAGTGGTTTCAGATAAGGTTCTGCTGCTGACTTTACGCCGTCATGAGAAGGATTTTTTAATGCGGAAAGATGTGGTGTATGTGCATAAATTTAAGGAAGGAGTGGATTTGTTCAGAACCCAATTGGAAACCGCATCTTTTGCCTCTGAAACAACCCGCAACGAAGTATTACAGGCTTTGGCAGAGTACCAACATGTTTTTCTGGAAATTGTGGACATTGAAGAGCAGGTTGGACTGACTGAAAAGGAGGGTGTTCGGAAAGAGATGAATCATATGCATCTGTTGATTAACAACCAATTGCAACAAATGAAAGACCGTTTACAGGACTCGGTCGTCTATGACAACGAACGGGTGCAGCAAGCTATTATTCTTGTGGTAGTTCTTTTCAATATGGTTCTGATTTTTACCTTTTTTGGCCTGCGTTATTTGTTTCGGTCTGTTTTTATACCATTGGAAGAACTGCAGGTGGTGGCAGAGAAGCTTTCCCGAGGCAATCCCCAGGTATCATTGGATGTAAAGCACTATCATCAAACGTTGCGTGGCTTGGGAGAATCTTTCAAAAGAATGACGGATGAACTCACTCGAACCATCCAAACGATGCACCGTGTTGCAGATGGCGATATGGATATTACGATCCAAGAATTGTCTGAGGATAATATACTGGGTCAATCACTGCACCGCATGACCGAGCAACTCAAGCAGTTTAAAATAGAAGAAGAAAAGCGACATTGGGTCAATAAAGGATATGCTCACTTCTCGTCTATCTTGCAGCAAAAGCTATCAGTTTCAGAATTAAGCTATCAAATAGTACGGGAACTGGTTCGGTATGTGAATGCCTCCCAAGGAGGGCTTTTTATGGATGTAGAAGGGGGCGAAACCTTGACATTGGTCGGGTGTGTGGCATATGATAAACGAAAATTTTTCGAAAAAACGCTGTTCAAAACAGATGGTTTGATTGGACAGTGTTGGTTGGAAGGCGAGACTATACATTTGACCGAAATACCTGACAATTACCTCTTCATCACATCCGGACTTGGGGAGGCTTTGCCTCGTACATTACTTCTGGTTCCTGTACAGGTCAATGGCGAAAAACTAGGTGTATTTGAACTGGCTTCTTTTCGCGTATTTCAGGAATATGAAATTGTATTTATTGAAAAGGTATGTGAAAATATAGCCTCTACTTTTATGCATTTGAAAATGGTTGCCCGGTTGTCGTCACAAGATGCGGTTTAAAAAATGAGTGTGCCAGCTTGCTTTTTATAGACCCAAAATTGTCTTTTCCAAGCGATTTTATTGTACTTCTTTATGCTGATCTATATGAAGGTATGGGGTGTGAAATTTAACTTTTTCATAATTTGGCTTTCTAACAAAAAAACCTTTCCTGACGTACCTTTGAAAGACAACAAACGTGTCTGAACAAGTGATTAAAGACTGGTTACGCAAAACGAACGATTTCTGGTTTGCTTCTTATGTGATTTTTGCGGCTTTTGGGGTGTATTTCTGCATGTATGCCTTTCGCAAACCATTTACTGTAGCCACTTTTGACGGCTTGCAGTATGGAGGAGGACTGGACTATAAAATCCTGTTAGTCATGGCTCAGGTATTGGGCTATATGTTTTCTAAATTTCTGGGTATCAAAATCATTGCTGAGCTATCAGCCAAACGTCGGGCGGTGTTGCTCATTGCCTGCATCGGACTAGCCGAGCTGGCATTGTTGGGATTTGCCTTGGTGCCGCCGCCGTATAACGTGATCTTTCTGTTGGTCAATGGTATACCACTAGGAATGGTGTGGGGAATTGTGTTTTCTTACCTGGAAGGTAGGCGGCTGAGTGAGATTCTGGGTGTGGGGCTCAGTGCCAGTTTTATTGTTTCTTCGGGAGTTGTCAAGTCGGTAGGCAAGGCATTGCTGTTGTATGGGCATGTGTCAGATTACTGGATGCCGTTTGTAGCCGGACTGCTGTTTCTTTTGCCTTTGCTGGGGTGCACATTTTTGCTGGAACAGATTCCTCCTCCCAGCACCCGTGACGAAGCTATCCGAACCAAACGAGAAGCCATGAATGGCCGTGAACGCCGCCAGTTTGTGGGACATTTTGCCATAGGACTGGGGCTTTTGGTGGTATTTTATATGGTATTGACGGCTTTTCGGGATTTTCGGGACAACTTTTCTGCTGAAATATGGGCTGCTCTGAATAGTGGCAATAATGCAGCCGTTTTTACTTGGTCTGAAGTCCCTGCCACAGTGATTGTCTTTGTGGTCAGTCTGCTCATTATCCGTATTCAGAATCATATACGGGCATTTATGGTGTATCAGTACCTGATTGTCAGTGGTTGTGTGTGGGTATTGGTGGGTACGTGGTTGTACCAAGCTGGTTGGTTACCTCCGCTGATATGGATGCAATGGGTAGGAGTGGGGCTATATGTGGCTTATGTGCCTTTTAATTGTATCCTGTTTGACAGGCTCCTGGCAGCATTTCATTACAAAGGCAATGCTGGGTTTATGATTTATGTGGCCGATTCGTTTGGCTACCTAGGTAGTGTGGGCGTATTGTTGTACAAGAACTTTGGCCAGCCGGATGTGAGCTGGCTGCATTTTTTTACCACGGCCAGTTATGTGGTGGCAGTGACAGGTATGATGCTGGTGGGCTTGTCAGGGGTGTATTTTTATTGGAAGTATAAGAAGGGACATGAGGGAAAACGGATAGAACCCAAGTCAGTATTTGCTCAGTAGTGTTTTGGGTAGGTAATGGCATTGAAGAAAATCCACTGCTACTCGAAGATATTTCTGCCGTAGTTCAGTTGTTCAATTCAGCTTATGTGAAGTACATAGAAATGTAACCTTTCTATGTAGAGATGCGTACAAACCTTCTGATTACTTTTTTAATGTACCATCTTTATTACTTTTTATGTCTATGAAAAAAAATACGGCTGTGATTCAAAATGTATGATGAGTAAAAAAGCTTCCTTTCTGTTTGAACGCCTTTTTTTGTCTTCCCACAGGGATCTTCGCACAAATACAGCGGCCGTCGTCTGTGTGCGAAGATCCCTGTGGGAAGACAAAAGAATAATTAACAGATAAACTACTGATAGTCAGACTGAAAATCTATCATACATTTTGAAGTACAACCTGATTTTTAAGAAGTATACCCCTTTTGATAAGGTAGAGGTATTAAAACTATGGCTGTAGTTTCCTTTCGGTAGTATATCCATTTCCTTGCCGTGTTTTTTACTTATGTGTATAGTTAACACCCGTTAGTGAAATTTTACCTTTGATAAAAAGAACTCTGTCTTTTACATCGTTAAATTCTTTAATAGTAAAATTCCATCTCCAATCATCACCATCAAATACTAGTTTAACATCGAAGATTGCTTCTAAAGTTCTGGTAGTTTCATCCAGTTTGATTATATCTATGGTATTTGTATAATCGTCCGCTAATACATAAGAAGCATGAGGTTCATCTTCATGGTCAATAGAAAAAGCAACATGTGGCAGGTTAATGTCTTTAGCCCAATTCTCAATAACGGTTTTATACGAGGGAAGGATAACTTTTCCTTCTTTGGGTAGTAAATAACTAAAAGATAATCCCCCTCTTGGAATAGAATCTAATGACTTTCCAATGCTAAACCCAAGACCTTTTTCGTAATGAACTCCTGCAGCTGCTTCAATTTGTGCGTACGTTTCAGGCCAGTTTTTGCCTGACTTACTAATAGAGATTACCCCATTGGGTAGATTTTTAGGTACAATTTCTTCATCTGTTTGCGTGTTTGAATGGCATCCTGCTACGATCAGCAGGACTACCATATACAATACATGTTTCATTTTCATAGGGTTAGTGAATGATAATTTTCTTTGTCTGAACAGTATTACCCGCTCTGATTTTGAGAAAGTATACTCCTTTTGATAAGGTAGAGGTATTAAAACTATGGCTGTAGTTTCCTTTGGGTAGTACATCCATTTCCTTGCCGTGTTTTTTACTTAGGTCTATAGTTAACACCCGTTAGTGAAATTTTACCTTTGATAAAAAGAACTCTGTCTTTTACGTCGTTAAATTCTTTAATAGTAAAATTCCATCTCTGATCATCACCATCAAAAACGAGTTTTAAATCAAAAGTAGCTTCTAAAGTTCTGGTAGTTTCATCAAACCTGATTATATCCACCGTACTGATATAATCATCAGCCAATACATAATAAGCATGAGGCTCATCCTCATGGTGAATGGAAAAAGTAGCATAAGGCAGATTTATGTTTTTAGCCCAGTTTTCGATAACAGTTTTGTACGAGGGAAGAATAACTTTTCCTTCTTGGGGTAGAAAAAAACTAAAGGATAATACTTCTCTGGAAATGGAATCCAACGACTTTTGAATACCAAACCCAAGTCCATTTGTGTAATAAAGATCAATTCCTGCCACTGCGTTAATTTGTGCGTACGTTTCAGGCCAGTTTTTACCTGACTTACTAATAGAGATTACCCCATTGGGTAGATTTTTAGGTACAATCTCTTCATCCGTCTGCGTGTTTGAATGGCATCCTGCTACGATTAGCAGGACTACCATATACAATACATGTTTCATCTTCATAGGGTTAGTTAGTGAATGATAATCTTCTTTGTCTGAACAGTATTACCCGCTCTGATTTTGAGAAAGTATACTCCTTTTGATAAGGTAGAAGTATTAAAACTATGGCTGTAGTTTCCTTTGGGTAGTATATTCATTTCTTTTCCATCTACCCGTTTTCCCTGCATATCAAGCAAATCCATTTCTACTTCGGTCTTGTCAGGAAGTGTAAAGTCAAGGGTAAGTGTAGCAGTAGCTGGATTGGGATAAGGTTCTTTCAGGCTAAGGACATTTTCAAATGATTTGCGATAGGATTCACAACCATAGCAGGCAGGACTATAATAAATTTCCTTAGTGGTATAGGTTTCTTTTCCATTGGCATATACCACATGCAGTGTAACATAATAAGCTCCTTCGGGAGCTTGTGCAGGATCCAGATACAAGGTAAGGTAATCACCATTCCCGCTTTGTTGAGGGCCAAAATTAACTGGATTGGTATTTACAAACCATTCGAGGCGAGAGTAATTAAAACAGCTATATAGGGCTTCAAAGGAATAGTAATCAGGTCTGGAAAAAAATTCAGGCCCTGCAATGTCGCTGACAGGTTCGGCATTGGGGTTACCTTCCCTGAAATTAACCACATCTGTAGCGTGTTCGGTTATGCGGCGAGCTACATTGTTATTGTCCACTGTTCCAGTAGGGGTTTGAGAAAAACCAAACTTTACATCTGGATTGGAATAGTTGAGTACTCTAAACACGTTTTGCGAACGTAATCGCATCAGAGTAAGAAAATCCTGCTGAAAAGTAAAGGAGTATTGATGTGCACTGAACCGGTGACCATGTGCGTATGGTGGGCCTTCATTGTCACAAGCCGAGCAAGTACCTGTTTCGTGTCTACCACCAAGTAGATGACCTAATTCGTGTGAAAAAGTATGTACCCCAGCCAAACTAGCCGTAGTAGCCTGTGAAATCATATACGCCTCGTTATCGTTGGCAAAAATTTTGACAACTCTTCCAAAGGCAGTCCCATAATTTCCATTGGTAAGCAGACAAACTACATCAGCTCCGTAAGTATCTCTGAACCTTTGAATACCTGGATCTTTTCTAACCCTATCTAAATCATCCTCTAATGCGCTTTGTCTTTCTGTAATCGATGTTTCTCTATAGTTAAAAAATTCTACTCCAGCTAGTGCGACATTGGAGGTATACCCTCTGTAAATACCTGAATTCTGAACGGCTGTGTTGAATTGCTCCATAGATTGAGCTACTACCTGATTAATGTCTGGTACGGCAGCCCTTGCCGCTGGAGTGAACATGAATAATACCCGTATAGGATCATAACAGGCGGTTCTACGTCCACCCTTGATCTTATTGACCTGTAGAGAATCGGGGGCAGTATCAGGTGTAGAAGGTGTACTACATTCGTCTTCTGTAATACGGGAAAGGTCATTTTCAATTAAGATACACGTTCCTTCTTCCATAGAATATAACTGATAACTCTTTGCCCCTGTGAGTAGCGTACCATGCAATTTTCCATCCTGACAGATGAACATAACCGTTCCAGAACCATCGGTTTGTTTACCTGTCCATTTGAAGTTTTTTTCGGAAGTAACCTGAATGCGAGCTAACTGGAAAGAAAGCGGCTTTTTTTGTCCTGGTAGGGTAAAAGAAAGTACTCTTTTGCTGTAAATCTGCTTAAGATTGTTTACTCTCAAAAACTGGGCATTTTTCCCAAATTGCTTGACTGAAGCAGTGTTACCCATTTGCTGTACTTTTGTTTTTGTAGTGGCTGAAACAGTCGCCACATCAAGGGGAGTAAAAAGTTCCTGTCCCAGAAGCGTACAGCAGGTAAAGAAAAAAAGGTTAAACCCTAAAAAAAGCGTTCTGTACTTGTTTATAACGTATTTCATACAAATGTGTAAAATGGTTTGAGGTGAAATAGTATGGTTAAGACACACAATTGTGTCATAAGGTTGCAAACCTACGAATTAGAGACGTTAAAAGGATAAATGTTTTTATAGATTTTGGTAGGGGTAGTAAAAATACCCCAAAAGGGTTAGCCCTACCCTTTCCGTATAGGAGTAAAGCAGTATTATGGATATGGATAAATCCAGTATTAAGTACCTGATAGTCAGGTTGTATGTGTGTCTGTTGTTGAGTACCAGTAGGGGCGACTTACATTCGTCCCTACATGGATTTTATCTATAACTCACGCTAATTTAACGTACGCTTCGGATTTATACTCTCTGACAATCAATCTGCCACATGGTGGGTATGAGATTCTTATCTCATGCCAAGCTTATCCGAAGTTCACGTTATTCTAAAAACCTATTTTGGGTGTATTCTTATCGGAAATATAAGAAGGGACAGATTGAAACTTATCTCCATAAAAAATACCCTGTATACACAAATGGAGTTGTTATACAGGGTATTCATTTATGGAATATCTTACGCCGAGTTTCGGGCGGCATTAATGATACCAAACATAGCCCGCATCACTAGCTTGTTATAGGCCTCTTCCTGCTCTGGTTTGACCGTTTTCTCGGTCAGCATCTGCAAGGCATATTGCTGAATGGTAATGAGCGGCAATACAATGCGTTCCCGAATCTGGATAGACTGCCGGGTTACAGGTGAGCTTTCGAGTAGGTCTGAGCTACTGGATATGTCTATGAGTAGTTTCAGGGTACGTTGGTATTCTTCATACATCTTGTTCCAGAGTTCGCCGTAGGTTTTGTCTTTTTGCAAATACTGGGTAGCTGGATAATAGGCTTTAGATAAGGACTGCATGGAGTTTTCGATCAGCGTACGGAAGAATAACGAATGACGATATAAGGTACGCACCTCTTCCTCTTTGCCTTCATGGATCAGTTTTTCAATAGCTGACCCAAAGCCATAAAAACCAGGTACATTCTGCTTCATTTGAGCCCAGGAGCCAACAAATGGAATAGCTCGCAGGTCTTCAAACTTCAGTTCATCACCTTTACCGCCACGTTTGGTAGGACGGCTACCAATATTGGTTTGGCCGTAAAACCGCAACGGGGTCATTTTGTCCAGATAGGAAACAAATGTTGGATGATTTTTCAGTTTTAGATACGACTGGTACGAGGCTTCGGCCATTTCTTCCAGCAGGTTTTTGTCGGCCTGGGTTAGTTCTTTGTTGCGGGTCTGGAAAAGATGTGTTTCTAGTCCGGCGGTAAAGAGTCTGCCCAAGTTAAACATAGCAGTTGAAACAGTGCCATAATTGGAGCTAATGGTCTGTCCCTGAATGGTTAACTGAATTTCCTTGTCTTCAATATCTTTGCCCAGCGACGCATAAAAGTTGTGGTTGTTTCCACCTCCACGACCAGGAGGGCCTCCACGTCCGTCAAAAAACGTCACTTTGATGCCATACTGACGAGACATTTGGGTCAGTTCTTCTTTGGCTGTATAAATAGACCAGTTGGCACGCAGATAACCTCCGTCTTTGGTACCATCAGAAAAACCTACCATGATGGTCTGTTGGTTGTTGCGGCGGGTCAGGTGTTGGCGGTAGTAGGGATGTTTGTAGAGCATCTCCATAGATGCGGCGGCATTGGCCAGGTCATCAACGGTTTCAAACAGGGGCACAACATCTACTGCTACTTCTTGGCTTTGGTGTACACATTTGAGCATTGCCAGTACTTCCACCACATTCAGGGCTGTATTGCAATTGCTGATCACGTATCGGTGGCAGCCTTCTTCTCCATTGGTTTGCTGTAACTGCTTGATAGTCTGCATCGAGCCAATAATGTCCAGCGTGGTTTCATCGGTCAGTCCGGCATCTAATGGCTGGATATTGAGTGAGAGCAGAAAATCAATTTTCTTTGCTTCGTCCCATTGCTGGTATTCTGACAGTGAAAAGCCCGAATGTTGCTTTTCCACATATTCGAGTACATCTTGCCAGGCTTTGGTATGCTTACGGCTATCTTGCCGAACGTCCAAGCTAGCAAAGAAGAAACCAAAGAGACGTACTTTAAAGATAAACTCATCTAGTTTATCCAGAAACAGCCCGTCATGTTTGGCAATGAGTATGGTACGGGCTTGGGTCAGATCGGCCAAGAGTTCTTCGGCGGTCTGATAAATTTCGTCATTGGGATAATATAAGGTATTGTTGATTTTGGTTTCGGCACGGGCAATATAGTCTTCCACGCCATTGAAGGTAAAGCGGCGTTTGAGGAGCTTAATATCTCGGTAGTAGCAACGCAAAACAGTGCGTTTGAGGTGATTGGCTACTTTCTGGGTAATTTCAGGGGTAACAAACGGATTCCCGTCTCGGTCGCCGCCTGGCCAGAAACCCACCTTGATTAGCTTGTGGTAAGGCCATTCGTATAGATTGGCTTTCAGTCCACGGATGAGGCGAAGCAGAATACGTGGAATAGCGTTGTAAAACACACTTTCCAGAAACCAGCTTAGGCTTACGGCTTCGTCGTAGGGAGTGGGTTTGATCTGGTTAATAAACCCTGTTTTGCCTAATTGCAGCAACAGATTGTTGATTTCGGTAAAATCATTGCTGCGGATAGCCCGTTCTAGGTCATTGATAATGGTCAGTACTTTGCCTGGATAAAACTGGGTAGGGTGGGCTGTCAGAACAATCCGTACACAGTAGTCAGACAGCTTTTCCATTAGTTTCTGTCGCAGTTCTTCACTGTCCAGTCGATTGACCAGGTTGTAGATAGATCCTTTGCCATTGGGTTCGTGGGTTTGGTCAAAGGCTGCATCCTCGACAGAGTCAAACAAAACTACCTGTCTTTCAATATACTGGATAAAGTTGAAGAGCAGATCCGTGCGTTCGTTTTCCGAGGCATGTTCAAGATGTTCTTCAAAAAACTCATCCATAATCTCTTTCGGACTCATTCCTTTTTCAAAACCTTCTTCACTTTTCTGGGTCAGAAGAGGAAGGAGGGTGCCGGTACGGAAGATATTCCGAAAAGGCAAACTGAGAAAGAGACTATTAAAGATAGTGTATTTGGTAATAACGGCATTTTTATACTGGTCTGTCATGGTGTGGCTGGTCAAACAGCTTTTTGTATGGATGAATAGGCGAAAGTAGTAAAAGTCAGTAGTTTTCCTTGCGACAAATATATAGTAAAAATTTTCTTTTGGAAAAGATAAGAAAGACCAATATATATTTTTTTATGTATGTCATATAGAGGCGACTTACATTCACCTCTTAGCTAGCACACCATTTGTCTATCTATTTTTCCATTTATCATCCATAAGTCCAAAAAAAGCATATTTTTCTTTAACTATACAGGTTTGTATTGGAAGCCTTCTTTCTTCCTAAAGAAAAGATACAATTAAAATACTTGTTTCCTTAACCTAACAACCTATTTTATTCAACAAACATGAAAAAAATCATACCATTCCTTTGCTTGCTCACAGTCGTTGGTGTCACGTATGCCCAGCAGCAAGTATCATTGACACAGTTTAAAAACTTGAACCCCCGTTGCATTGGCCCAAGTGGTATGAGCGGACGGATCACCTCTATTGATGCCGTGGTGGACAATCCCAACATCATCTACCTAGGTTCTGCCAGTGGTGGCATCTGGAAAACCATCAATGGCGGCACCGAATGGACACCCGTTTTTGATGAACAACCCACACAAAATATTGGAGCAGTAGCTGTTTTTCAACCCAATCCGTCTATCCTATGGGCAGGTACAGGTGAAGGTAATCCCCGCAATTCCCTCAATATTGGCGAAGGTATCTACCGGTCATTGGACGCCGGAAAAACCTGGAAGCTGATGGGACTAGAAAAAACCCGCAACATTCACCGTGTGCTTACACATCCCACCGATCCTGAGACGGTTTATGTAGGAGCTATTGGCAATCCTTATGCTGAACATCCAGAACGGGGCTTGTTCAAAACGACCGATGGAGGTGCTACTTGGAACAAAATCCTGTTTACCAACGATACCAGCGGCGTGGCTGATATGGTCATGGATCCAGTCAACCCCAACAAACTCATCGTTGCCATGTGGCAGCACCGTCGTACACCTTGGAGCTTGAACAGTGGCGGCAAAGGCAGTGGCATTTATATGACCTTTGATGCAGGTAAAACTTTTAAAAAACTAGGCAAAGAAAACGGACTGCCTGAGGGTGACTATGGACGTATCGGACTGGCTATCAGTCGTAGTATGCCTAACCGGGTGTATGCCCTGATTGAAGCCAAGAAAAATGGCCTCTACCGTAGTAACGACGGCGGGGAAAAATGGGAACTGGTCAATGAAAACAAGGAATGGGTCTCCAACCGACCGTTTTATTTCAACGACATTGCTGTAGATCCGCAAAATGAAAACCGGGTGTGGCTCATTTACCAGATGATTGCCATGAGTGAAGACGGTGGCAAAACATTTAAAATTGTTGTGCCTTACAATGGTATTCACCCCGACCACCATGCCTTCTGGATTAACCCCAACAATAGCAGCCATATCATAGATGGAAACGACGGAGGTATTGGCACGACCCGTGACCTGGGCAAAACCTGGCTGTTTGACGAAAAAATACCTGTGGGACAGTTTTACCACATTAATGTAGACAACGAAATGCCGTATCATGTCATGGGTGGTATGCAGGACAATGGATCTTGGCGTGGACCTGCCTATACTTGGATAGATGGAGGAATTAAAAATTATTACTGGGAAAGTCTCTGGGGAGGCGATGGATTTGATGTACTGCCCGATGCTGAAGATGCCAACTGGGTGTATGCCGAAAGTCAAGGCGGATTTACGGGTCGCTACAACGTCAAAACCGGAGAATATACGCTCATCAAACCCATGACAACGGATACAGCTGTCCAGTTTCGATTTAATTGGAATGCGGCCTTGGCACAGGATAAATTTGATCCTAAAACGATCTATATGGGCAGTCAGTTTGTGCATAAAAGTACCGACAAAGGAGCCTCCTGGACTATTATATCGCCCGACTTGACTACCAACGATTCCAAAAAAATTGACCAAAAAAATAATGGAGGCCAGCTGAATATTGACATTACCGGAGCCGAAAACCATTGTACCATTCTGTGCATCGAGCCGTCAGCCAAAGACCGTAATGTACTGTGGGTCAGTACCGACGATGGTCTGGTACAACTCACCACCGACGGTGGCAAAACCTGGAAAAGCTTCAAAGGCAAACTCCCTGGCCTGCCCGAAGGTGCTTGGATTCCGCAGATCCGGGCCAGCCGCTACAACGCTGCCGAAGCCTTTGTTGTTGCGAATGACTACCGCAGGGGCGACTTCAAACCCTATATTTTTCGTACTAAAGATTACGGCAAAACCTGGACGCGGCTCGTAGATGAGAAGAAAGTACGCGGTTATGCCCTGTGCCTGATACAAGACCCTACCGAACCCAACCTGATTTTTGTGGGTACTGAACATGGACTGTGGGTGAGTATGGACAATGGAACCTCGTTTCAACAGTTCAAAAATGGCTATCCGTCTGTGTCTACCTACGACCTGGCCATTCAGGAACGCGAAGCTGACCTGGCTATTGCTACCTTTGGCCGAGCCCTCTGGATTCTGGACGACATCCGTCCGCTACGGGCTATGGCTGCCCGGCAAGGCAAATCTGACAAAGCTTTGCAGGTGTTTCCTGCCCCTGAAGCCATACAGGCATCTAAAAGCAATGCGCCTGGCTATCAGTGGAGTACATGGGGTATTTGGGATGCTGACAACCGTCCGGGCGGAGCCAGACTCTCGTTTTTTGTAGACCCCAAGTTAGTGGCAACTAAAGACACTGCCAAGGTAAAACCTACCCAACTGGACAGTGTGATGGTGCATATCTACAACGTCAAAAACGAACGTATCCGCACCCTGAAATGGCCGGTAGATACTGGCTTCAACCGCCGCAGCTGGCAGTTGGACGAAAAAGACTATCGCAGTGCGGGTGAACCCAAACCTAAGAAAAATGCCCCAGAAAAGGGAGGCGACAACGTACTGCCAGGTATCTACAAAGTAGTGATGCTCTGGAAGAAGCACAGCGACAGTACCACCGTCACTGTCAAGGACGACCCACGGCTCGGCGACCGCAATGCCATTAAGCTGGCTCAACGAGAACTAATGGCTCGCCTGCGTATCAAAACCGACCAGCTCAACGAGGCCCTCGACAAGCTGACAGATGCTGAAGAAACCCTGCAAAAGCTGGAAGCTACCTGGAAAAACAGCGAAGAAAAACAGGTTGACAGTCTGCGAAAATACACCAAAACCATGCGGGATAAGATCAAGAAACTCCGCGAAACTGTCAATGGAAAAACTGAAGAACGCCAAGGCTATGGCCGTCCACTGGAAGTAACTACCATGGGTCTCATTCGTGAACTTTCGTTCAGTACCACAGGCAAAAACACGGCTCCTGGTACTACCCACGAAAACCTACTCAAGATTGTTAGCCAACGCATTGACAGTACTGTGGCAGCATTGAATACATTTATGACTACCGACTGGAAGAAGTTCCGAAGCTACGTAGAGGCCAATCTGGTGAAGGTGTTTAAGGATTAATACCTGTTTTTCAGTATTTTGCCACGCCAGAGATAGCAGGAAAAGGCTGCGTCTCTGGTTTTTTTGTTTTTAGTAAGTCTGCTATGGTAGATGCCTTTTGGCCAACTATATTGGGTACAAGACAAGGTGGAAATGTGGATAGGAATGAGGCAGGACAAATACTTCTATACTATACAGGGTAAAGCCCTGTGAAAAGGGCATCATTCTGTGATATCCTTGCCTTGTAAACACAAATAAAAACACGTTCTAATGCTTTGCTCTGAAAGAAGGAGAATAGGTAAAATAATAGCGTATCCTCTTTTTGCTGTAGCGTTTTTTTTGTATCTTTGTTTCTGGGAGCTGCCTATTTTTTCAGCTGCTTTATCCTGTACTGAAAACTACAATTGTTGAAAATACGATGAATATCTGGGAGCATTGTTTGCTGTCACAACGGAAATTTGGCGGCCAGCCTGCCGATTATGAGAAAGTCCATAGCTTTCTGGACTCCTCCAAATATTTTTTCTACCACGCCAAGCACAGAATGCTGATTCACAACCTGTTTGGCGTAGAACTGGCTACCGAACTTATCGGAAACTTTCTGGTAAACGCAGACCAGCAACACATTCTGGTACGTGACATTGCCATCGAACACTGCCGCGAAGACCTGGACGGGAAACTACCTACACTCTACGACTGGCTCCGTGACAATCCGGAACTGGATAGTTTTGTAGGAGACGTACCAGACTTAGGCAATGATGCCTGGAATTCGTTTCTCTGGCGTCCCTTTCTGCGTTGCGAACGCAAAGCGGCATTGATAATCACGTGCAGCGACTTTGGCGTATTTCTGATGGAACACATGCATGGCCTGGAAGCAGCCAAACAACTGGCACGTAGCCTGGATCCAGCTTGTAATGTAAAGTCTTTTCTGGAAAAATTTCGGGTTACGCAACGCTGGCAATATACTCCGCAACTGGCAGAGCTGGAATGGCTGCGCCAACAGAAAGGTGCTGTTACACAGGAGCCTGCAAAAATCAGACGTGCATGACGGGCGTTATTATTTTGTTGCTGATTCTACTCGTCACAGGAGTAGACTGGCTCAGGAAATTGTTTCACCTGCGAACACTTAAAAAAATAGCTGTTATGCCCAGAGATATATTGACCAACTTGCCGTATACCCTGAAGCCTGCTGTGATAGAACTACGCAGACAAGGTATTCCCATTTATGCCGAATGGGATGCTGGTGGAGATTCCCAATGTTGCAGTGTAAAAGTGGGAGAGGTGTGGGGATATGAACAAAATGGAAATCAGATTTCCTATCGGCTGGCAGAGTTGATTGCCCAGCAATTATACTTGCCATACAATGGAGAACGCTATAATAAAGGTCAGGGAACCATTGAGGTAAACGAACATGAGCAGGTGGTATTGTGCTACTCGGCTCGTGGTCATAACTTTGACTATGAGGATGATACTACAGGAGATGATGTATTCATTTCTACAGGATATATCGAATTGACAGAAGACCCTTTCGAACTACATTCCTATTTGCATCGGGTTGCTATTACTTTTTCTATGTATATGGGTATCAACACAATGGATACCGTAGAGTATAATACTTATGGAGAGTGGATACAAGTTCGTATCTGGGAAGGCGATGATCTATTGCATATACCTGTTTCAGAAAAAATGAAGCAGTTTTATCTGGACGTGCTTAAGAAAGGATTACAGCCATATGAAAAAGAGTTTGAGTACACAAACAAAAAAGAAGGCGAAATAATTGTAACTTCCATTGCTATCTCGGGTCGCTTGGAAGTAAAAGGAATTTATTTGGAACTGGATAAATCGAGAGCAATAATTGATTCCTTCAAAACAAATGAAACAGTTGTATTAATAGATTGAAACATGGCTTTTTATACCCAAGGTGTTGCATTTGATAATCTGGAGACGGTACTGAAAATATACCGCAAACAGGGACGTTCCAAAGATGAAGTGTTATCGTTCTTTTCGTCGAAAGTCAGTCGGCAGGTAATTCAATTTGGTTATCATACCGTGCCACCACTGACTACTGCAGAAGCTCTTTGTCTGAAAAATGCGGAACAACGCATGATAGCCTTGCAGTGCTTCAGTGTAGATGAACTCGTCACCAACCTGCAAGCCCAATTGCTGGATTCACAGACGATTACCAAAACGCAAGTTCGTTGGGACGCACACCTTAGACCCTATACCCATACCTATGATGATACCTATGAATTGTATAAAATAGACGCAGATACCCTGGGTCTGGAACGGCAGTCGTGGTATGAACCAGCCATTTACTTTGTCAAATGCCAGTGTGCTTCTTCTGAGCGGATGTATTACTTGTATGTCTCTGAACAGATTGCCAAGCAGCAGGATGCCATTGCGGCCATAGCCTGGACCATGCGGTTCAACGGCCTGCCACTCACCAAACAACAATACCTGAATCTGATGTATACCGAAACCTAATGCCCCCAATCTATGAACATCGAAAAAATATACCGACACGGCGACGTACTGCTTTTTAAAGTAGACAATGCACCTCTGGCTTCTGTCAAAGAATGTGTAAAGAAACTAACCCTGGAACTGGGAGAAGTAACCGGACATGCACACCAACTCACTGGAAATCTGGAAATTCTGGATGCAGAAGTAGAAAATGGTCAGCTCCTGTTCCGCGTCACTGAACAAGCCGTGCTCACCCATGAAGAACACGACCGCATTGTTCTGGAAAAAGGCGTGTATCTGAAAGTAACACAGGTTGAATACGACCCGTTTCGGGATATAGTTGTGCGGATACGGGACTAATCAATTAAAACAGATATGGTCACATTTCAAGAGATTATACAGAAATTTAACGAGTTAGGCGGTATAGAATCTATTCCAGAGGAGGCTTTTTCCAAAAAAGCATGCCAGGAAACTGTACAAGCTATTCAAACCCGCTATGCATGTATATTGCCAGAAAACTACGTTCGACTACAGGAAGTATACGGGGCATTTCGTTGGAAGCATGAGGCAGTGGCAGCTTTTTTAAAACAGACACCCTATTATACAACAGCCTATGTAGGCAGTGAATTGTATAGCCTTAGTTCAGCCTATGAAATGCTTTGTTCGGATGCTTTCCAGAACAGTGACGATGATATTGCCGATCTCCTTCCTCTGTGTGAAGGAAATTTTGCCGATTTTATAGGCATGAGTTTACGGGCAGAAAGTTTTGGCAAAATCTACTATTACGACCACGAGGCTATGTATGAAGGCGAAGAATTGGTTTTGCTGGCCCATACGTTTGATGAGTTTGTACTCAAATTAAAAATATACGAAGAACCAGAGCCTGAACCAGAAGATTCGGACGCACCCAGATCTGTCATCCGACTAACCAGAAATATGCTGGAAATACTTCGGAAAACAGGCAATGAACCATCTGAATATGAATTACTGGATTGATAAGAGGATAGGAATCTCGCACCAGACTCATCCAACGTGAGTTATGGATAAAAGCCATGTAGGGGCGAATAACATTCGCCCAGGTGTTTCCAAATCTGGAATGCGATTCAACCGTGTTTGACACGTTAACGGCGTTTGTATGGAATGGTGCGGGCGAATGTAAGTCACCCCTACATGGCTTTTATCCATAACTCACGTTAATTAAATGCAAGAAAATCCATTTTTAAAAACAGCTCCTTTTTTGCCAGAATCTGATATAGCGAAGATTCAAACAGAATTAGGTATAGTTTTTCCTGAAGAATACAGACAACATGTGTTGAAATACAATGGAGGGTGTCTCGTGCGTTGCTCGGACACAGCCTCAATGAGATACCGCTAGCCACAAAAACAGCTCCCCAGCCAAAGCCAGGGAGCTGTTTTTATTCCATGTATGGAAGCAAAATGGTTTTTTTGGAATGAGCCAAAAGCCACAAAGGGGTGACGTAGATCAGCAAAGGGTGAAGCCCTTTGGTTAAATATTCATCAGTGTTTCGCGGCGACGCATTTTACCTGCCGGGATACCAAACATCATCTTGAAGCGGCGACAAAAATAGGCGGTATCTTTGTAGCCCACTTCGTGTCCGATTTCGCGGATACTCTTTTTGGTGGTACGCAGCAGTTTTACGGCCTGTTCCATGCGTTGGTACTCGATATAATCCTGCGGGTTAATGCCTGTCAGCATCTTGAAATACTGTCCGACATAGTCTTCCGATACGTTGGCTACATTTGCCAGCACCTTGTTAGACAGGTCGCCTCCTAGGTGAATTTTAATGTAATTGAATATATCAATCAAACGAGGATCTTTGAAGTATGTACTGTTGGTAGCCAGTTTTTCTACAAACATCCGATTTTTGAGAATATACCGCACAATACCTACTACTACCTCGTCAGTTTTAATTTGCGTGACCCGATCTTTTCCTGGCAGTTCTTGCAATTGTTCGGCTACCAGTTCGTGAATGGTTCGGGTGAGTTCGGGTACACCTGAAATAATAAACGGTGGAATATCCAACGAAGCAAAAAAGTTTACAGAGTCAAATACTTTGGCTTCAAAACTAACTTGCGAAAAAGAGTCAGAAAGGGTACCGATCCGGTTAATGTCACGATTGGCTGCAAAATATTTTTCCTTATTGCTGACAAATTCCTCATTGGTGATAGGAGTTGCATTAGGTCCTCCATAGGTAAGACTTACCAGCTTACCACCAGGTACAAATAGCACATCTCCTTCATTCACTTTGGTTATGTCTGCACCAAAGGATAAATGACCTTGGTGTAGCAGGAGAATAGTGTTCTCTACATCGTAGTAGTTTTTAACAAGAATGGGTTGAAGTAACTTGATATTTTTAGCTTTTAAAAATTTAATACCAAGTGATTCGATAATTTTGTTGTAGTCCTCCATGAAGAATAATAGTTAATGAGAAACAGAGATTATGCGTATATATAATAAAAATCTAGTTGGATAATATACAAAAAACGCCAGTTTTCTCCACTTTTTAAATTTTGTACAATTCTACGGAAGAAACTCTAAAAATGCAAATCAAAGTCATGAAATTGACTAAAAACAAGGTATTGTTGGCTAAATTTATTTCAGAACGTCCCGTGCGATTACAATTTTTTGAATTTCAGAAGTTCCTTCGTATATCTGTGTGATCTTAGCATCCCGCATCAGACGTTCTACATGGTATTCTTTGACAAAGCCATAGCCCCCATGCACCTGTACTGCTTCTACAGTTACATCCATTGCTGTTTGTGAAGCGTAGAGCTTTGCCATGGCTGCTGCACGGACATAATCGCCATGTTGGTCTTTCAAATAGGCCGCTTTCAGGCACAGCAGACGAGCTGCTTCAATGTGTGTGGCCATATCGGCTAGTTTAAACTGAATAGCCTGATGTTCAGCAATCGGTTTACCAAATGCCTGCCGTTGCTTGGCATATTCTACGGAAAGTTCGTAAGCCCCAGAAGCAATGCCTAATGCCTGTGAGGCAATGCCGATACGTCCACCATCCAGGGTTTTCATCGCAAACTTAAAGCCAAAACCATCTTCGCCGATCCGGTTGGCTTTTGGGACTTTCACATCGGTAAACATCAACGAATGTGTATCTGACCCCCGGATGCCCAGTTTGTTTTCTTTCCTACCAATTTCAAAGCCGGGCATGCCTCGTTCCACGATCAGGGCATTAATACCCCTGTGGCCTTTTTCTGGGTATGTTTGGGCAATGACAATATAAGTAGAAGCTGAACTGCCGTTGGTAATCCAGTTTTTGGTGCCATTGAGTAGGTAATAGTCGCCCATGTCTATGGCTGTGGTACGCTGTGAGGTGGCATCCGAACCAGCTTCGGGTTCAGACAGACAAAAGGCACCAATTTTTTCACCACGGGCCAACGGAATCAGGTATTTCTGCTTTTGTTCTTCGGAGGCAAATGTTTCCAATCCCCAGCATACCAGGGAGTTATTGACTGACATACACACCGAGGCAGAGGCATCAATTTTTGAAATTTCTTCCATAGCCAGTACATAGGAGATCGTATCCATCCCACTGCCACCGTACTGTTCACTGACCATCATTCCCATAAACCCCAATTCTCCCATCCGACGAACCTGTTCTGTCGGGAAAACTTGGTGTTCGTCCCGTTCAATGACACCAGGTAGTAATTCGGTGCGGGCAAAATTACGGGCAGCCGCTTGAACTGCCAGTTGTTCTTCCGTAAACTGAAAACTGATGGGAGAAGATACCAATATATTAGACATAGGTAGTAAAAATTTAAATGTATGGTATAAATAATGGCTTTGTTGATTTTGTACACAGTTGCCTTTTTAATAGGACTTTACAGTGACTTCTGAAGGGTTTATGTGTTTATTTAGACAGGTAATTTATTGTAAATGTATATATTAACCAAGATCGAAAAAATGGTTTTATACTACCTACTTGTACTGTATGTCATGCTATTACAGGATAATAGTTATTAGCAAAATGCAAGAAGGTCTTGAAAAGTTTTTAAATTTAATTGATAAAATTGATTTAGCAAATAAAAAAAGCGGAAATGTAAACTTTCCGCTTTAGAAGGTTCAAAAAACGTTCCTACAACAACCACTGGTCTATAGACTAGAATCTGAAAGCGGACTATGGGTTATTTACCCATTGACTTTTTTCTGGTTGTTATTGGGCGGGCACTTGACTGTACTATTGTGTCAGGGGTGTTTTCTGGTACAGAGAAAACAACTGGATATACCTTTGGCTGCTCTTTTGAGCTTACAAAGGCCTGCTGTCCACTGGTTTGAGTGGCTTGGTGGCTTTTACCTACAGTAGGGTTCTTTTCGACTTGTTTACATGTAGAGCCGATGGCTACCATAGAAAATAATAATACGCCTGCCTGGAAAAAATTTTGCATGTTGTCTGAATAGTTATCTGGTACGAAATACAATTGAACGTAGTATCCCATGATTAGCCTGGATTTTTTATCGGATAGGCTAGTAGGATATATAGTTTTCATTCCAGGAAAAAGATAGTTGTAGTGAAATGAACATAGGCAAATGTACAGGTGATACAGGAAGAGAAACAGGATAAAAAAGATAGTTTTGGTACATGGCAACAAGTAAGGCTACTTGTGCATCAAATAAGTAGTGAAAAGGGGTTTATTGCCTGATTTAGGCTATATATGAGGCAATAAACCAGGTAATAAACTTTTTATTTGAACAGGAGAATAGATGATTTTTCTTCCAAAAGGATTATTTTTTACATACTTACTACAAGTAGGAGAGTGACTTTTAGTGAATAACTAACCCCAAGATAAGTCCTGCTGCAACTACTAGGGGAGGAGGAATACGCGTGAAATTCAGGGCAATAAACGTCAAGACCACAATGGGAATAGTAATAAAAGGACTTTGGGAAGCGGCATCGGTATGGATTAGCGGCATAAACATCTGTACCGCTGCTGAGGCAATTAACCCTGTTGCTGCGGCATTGATTCCTTCTAGCGAAGCCCGTACCACCCGGTACTGCTTGAGTTGGTTCCAGAATCGGTAGACAAAAAATATTAAAAACGTACCAGGCAGAAAAATACCAGCAGTAGCCATAAAACTTCCGAGCAATTGCCCGCAAATGCCATAATCACGCATGGCAAGCGTACCGATAAATGCCGTAAAGGCAAATACTGGCCCTGGCACAGTCTGGGCTATGGCATATCCCGACAAAAACTCCTGCTGGGTGAGGTATTGCTTCTTTTTGAAAAGGACAAACTCGGTAAACATCAACGGAATAAGCACCTGTCCGCCACCAAAAATAAGGCTTCCATTTCGATAAAAGTTCTCAAACAACCGAATCGGCAACCAGTGGGTGAGCCCACCTATGGCGGCTGCCAGCAGCAAAATACCCAGCCAGAGTATAAAATTTGCCCATTCCACACGCAACGGTTCCTTGTCAGGCTGCCGTTCCAGCTTGTGGAACTGAATGGCTGTAGCTACAGCCCCCAGCAGCAATACCACTGGCGGAATATAGGGCGATGAGACAAGCATGGCAATGATAGCTGCCATTGTTCCAATCACAATACGCATCACATTCGTAAACACCTTTTGTCCAATCAGAAACCCCGCATGTATCATAAATCCAACAGCCATTGGTTGGATAAACCGCGTAAAATTCAGTGACAGATGTTCCTGTTGCAAATACGAAATACCTAGTGCTGCGGCCGTCATGATACATACAGCCGGGGTAATCCATACCAGTAACGTCAGATATGCCAGACCTGGGCCACCAATCTTAAAACCAATGGCCGTCAGGGTCTGGGTGGAGGAGGGTCCAGGCAAAATAGAACACAAGGCATTGAGTTCTAGCAATTCTTCTTCTGTAATATAGCCTCGTTTCTTTACCAGTCGCTCAAAATACAAAGCCAGGTGTGCCTGTGGGCCACCAATGGCACTGATAGCCAGAATCAGAACGTCTTTCAAAAAAATAAAATACCGAATACGTCGTACTTTCTCGTGCATTTACACATTTATTTTTTCAAGCCTAATTCAATGAGTCGTTCGTTTAGAAACGCCCCAGCAGTCATATCTGCATACAACTTGGGGTGAGTTTCGTCTATACAGCTAGGCAGACAGGTCAGATCCATATCCGAACGCGGATGCATAAAGAAAGGCATGGAAAAGCGTGATGTCTTCATTTTTTCTTTGGGAGGATTCACCACACGGTGAATGGTAGACTTGAGTCGGTTGTTTGTCAAACGATCCAGCATATCGCCTACATTGACTACCAGCTGGTCAGGTAAGGCCGTAATCGGAATCCACGCCCCGTCTCGGCGTAGTACCTGAAGTCCTTCAGCACTGGCTCCCATCAGCAGTGTAATCAGGTTAATGTCTCCGTGTGCAGCTGCTCGTACGGCATCTGGTGGTACTTCTTCTGGATTTTCAATGGGAAAATAATGAATGGCCCGCAAAATGCTGTTTCCATTTTTGACTTTATTGTCAAAATAGTGTTCGTCTAGCCCCAAATATAAAGCAATGGCCTGTAGCATAGCCATGCCTGTTTTTTCCAGTTGCTTGTATACTGTCAGTCCAATCTGTTCCATGTCTGGAAATTCGGCTGGAAAAATATTGTCTGGATATTCATGTTGGATTGGGTCGTTGTCGGTGACGTGTTGCCCAATGTGGTAAAATTCTTTCAGGTCAGGTGTTTTGAAGCCTTTGGCTGTTTCTTTTCCTTTGCCAATATAGCCTCGTTGCCCATGTAGCTCGGGAAATTCGTACTTTTGCTTTTGGGCTTGGTTGGAGTAAAAAAAACGTTGGAAGACATCATACAACTGGCTGGCCAGTTCTTGTGTAAGGTAATGGTTTCGGATGGCTACAAAGCCTATAGTCGTAAACGCTTCTCCCAGTTCTTGGACAAAACGGGTTTTTCGGGTTGGGTCACTGGAAAGAAATTCGGCCAGGTCAACGGAAGGGATTTCGGAATGTAACCAATCGTTCATATAGGTGTATTTTATGAAAAGCCTAGTTTTTGGGCATTTTCTCTAAAAGGCTGTGCCTAGAAGCTAGGAGAAATGATTTTGCAAATTTCATTTTTTTATTTGGTTTTGAAATAAAAAATAAAAAGAATATTGGAGATAGTGGTAGTTAATGATCCACAACCTACACAAGATTTTGGCAAATGTATGGCGAGTGGTTGTATAGCCTATACCAGACAAGATTTAATGGCCCGAAAGGGTGTCCGTGTTCCGTCTTCTCCAAATGCACAAAAATCATTGAAAGCTGCATATGGCATTTCTGCTTTTGTTTGGCTCGAAAACCTAGATACATTCTATCAAAAACTTGTTTTTTTAGGAGTCTGTAGTGTTTTGATTGATCTCGACAGATTCCTCATTCTATTTGTAACGAGCAAGAACTATTTGAAATAAGAAGAAAAACAAGTAATCTTGTAAAGTACAGGGACATGCAGCTCTGCCATATGCCAAACTTCTGAATAACAACCTATCAATCATGGATAAACGTTCGTTTTTAAAGACTTCTGCACTGCTGGGTATTAGTGCATTACTGCATCCATTTTCAGCATGGGCAGCTCCGAAAGAAATTTTCACTTTACCTGCTTTGTCCTATGGGTTTGATGCCCTCGAACCCCATATAGACAAGATGACCATGGAGATTCATCATGGCAAACACCATAAATCGTATGTAGACAACCTCAATAAAGCCATTACTGGAACGCCACTGGAAAAAATGAGCCTTTTTGAGATCATGAAGACAGTCAGCAAGCATCCTACGGCCGTACGTAACAATGCGGGCGGGCATTACAACCATTCTATGTTCTGGAGTATCATGGCAGCTCCCAATACCGATAAGCCCTCAGCCGACCTGATTGCAGCCATTACCAAGAAATTTGGCTCATTCGACAAGTTCAAGGAAGAATTTAACAAAGCTGCCACCACTCGGTTTGGATCTGGTTGGGCATGGTTAGTGGTTGATACAAAAGGCGAACTCATGATTACATCTACACCAAATCAGGACAATCCGCTAATGGATGTGGTACCTGCCAAAGAACGTGGGTTTCCGGTCATGGGAATCGATGTATGGGAACATGCCTACTACCTCAAATACCAAAACAAACGCCCTGACTATATTGCCAATTGGTGGAATGTCCTAAACTGGAAGGCTATCAGCGAGAGGTACACGGAAGGAATGAAGAAAAAGTAAAGAAGAATGGTTAAAATAGTGGGTTGCCAGAGCCTAAATACACTGTTTGATAAATTTCTCCATGTTTTTAATTTTATAATATATTGAAAATCAAAATATTATAAAATATCAAATGTAATAAAACTTATTAAACGGCGTACTAAAGCTACTATTATACATCATTAACCTAAATAAAATAAAACATGGGATTATGTATTTCAGTGGGTATAAAAGCATACGTAAAAATAAATGATTCAGAAGATTTTGCTTTTTATTTAAAAGTGTTCGAAGAAATAAATAAAGTACTAAAGGAAAACGGCTTACCGGAATACCATGAACCGGAAGATCTACCAGAGATGGTAATGATAGACGAACAACCTTCTGTTGCTTATTACAATAGTTTTTCCTATTCATTTATTCACTATTTAAGAAGATTTTATGCCCGATCTGTGGCCGATCCTGATTGGATTCCTACATTAGTTGCTGAAGGGGAAAACCCTTGGGAAGATGAAGCAGTTATTGATGAACTTGCCATGTTGAGTAGTCATCTTTTGTGCCATTCTGATTGTGAAGGCTATTATCTTCCTGTTGATTTTGACGAAGTGATATTTGATTTTGACAAAGTGATATTTGATGAGGAAGGCGAAGACCGAATTCCTGGAAACATGTTAGGTTCCAGTTATGCCTTACTCAAAGAGCTGAAATTCATTGCAGATAAACTGAAAATAAACTTGGATGAACATGGGGTCATTCTGAATCTTTCTGATATACATGTAGAAATTAATAATGAGACCGGTTTTTGGATAGAAAAAATTGTCTGGCTTGTGTTATACGAAAGTTCCCTGCTGAGCATCAAATATAATACAGCTATTGTTTTTCAATAATCCGGAAATTCATCTGAAAACAGGGCAATTGCACGTTTCTATTTTATTTGGTCAACATTTTCAAAACGCTTCATTTTGAATCAATTATCAATTAGTTATGAAAAAGTTGCCAAATAATATTTTAAAATTTTATCAAAAACATGCGAATTTTGAGTTTGGTGCGGTTGCCCTGATCTGGAAAGACCCGACTTCCAAGGCTCGGTTTGTGCTTAATAGGTTGCGGACGAGGACGCCAGCAACGGCCAATCACACACCAAAACCGTTTTAAAACAGCTTCTAAGTCTTCATTCGTTTACGCTAGTGGTTAAAATGGCTAAATGGTAGGACTTACGCAACATACACAGGTTTCACAGGGCTTTACCCTGTGCTGGTGGATTACGCCCCTTCAGGGCTTGAAGTAGAGTAGGTTGCGTAAGTCCTAAATGGTTAATTGTTCAATAGAAATAACCATTTCACAATCAATCATTTAGCCATTCATTCATTATTCTTTGGCTGCCACCGCCACTGCGAGTTCTTGGTACCATTCCTCGCCATATTTGCGGATCAGGGCTGTTTTTAGAAACTTGTAGACAGGTACTTTTAATGCTTCTCCTAACTGACAGGCTGGGTCACAGATTTGCCAGCGGTGATAATTGACCGCATCCCATTGGTCGTACTTGGTAATCCGGATGGGGTAGAGGTGACAGGATATCGGTTTGATAAACGAGGTTTTACCTGCCAGATAGGCCTGTTCAATGCCACATTTGAGGATACCTTTTTCGTCATAAATGGCATAGGCACATTCTCGGTTGCCAATGGTAGGTGTACAAAAGTCACCGTCGTCATCGAGTACATATGTTCCCTGCGTGGCAATAGCTTTCCTGCCTTCTTCACTTAGGTACGGAGCTACTTGTTCATAAATCTCGTCTAGCAGCGTACATTCTTCCTCTGCCAGTGGTGCACCTGCATCTCCTTCTACACAACAGGCTCCTTTACATTTTTCCAGGTCACAGACAAACTGTTTCTCTGCAATGTCGTCACTGAGATAGGCGTTCTTTACAATAATCATGCAATCAAACTCAATAGATAGGCCGCAAAGGTACGCATCAAAACGTACAGGATAAAGGATTTATGATAGAAAATTATTGGTTATTTGGCATTACTAGCAGGCAGGTGAGTAAGGTGCCTTTTCGCCAGACTAGCTCTTTGGGTTGTACCTGCCTAGGTATTTCTATGGCCATGGCAAATGCCCGTTGTTCGCTTCGGGCAGGAGCTGGGCCGAGTATTGAATAGTACATTGGGGCATTTCTTTCGTCAATTCTCTTTTTCTGTGCCATGGCTAATTCAATCAGTGAAGGAATTGTGTGGCAGGGATATTCAACGCCATCAGTACCGATAATACGGGCATACAAAGGTGTACAATTGTCTATCTGGGCATTGAGTGCATAGGAATTGGGATTGCGACGGGTAATGTCAAACAACAAGACCCGATGATTGGGCTTAGGGGTGTATTTGGCTTGAGACCCTGGGCATTTGGTACAAGCATTCAGCACTACCTCTACTACCTGATGTATCTTGATTGTCATGGCCGCAGAACTGATTTTTCCTATCAAAACCTCTTTCTTCGGCGTAGAAACGGGCTTTTTGGTGTGTTTTTTGGCGGTTTTAAGAGGCTGTGTTTTTGTTGTCTGACAAAGGCTTTGGGTAGAGATAAAAATTGCCAGAAAGAAAAGAAAGTAGATTTTTTGCATAGAACAAAGAGCTTAGTATGCCAAAACATAAGCTCATAGATACGAAATTTTTAGGAGAAATTTTTAGAAGAAAAGGCGTATTTGACTTAGAATCGTATCAAATAAAGAAAAGATAAAAAAAACTCACAGAAACGACTATGCAATCTGCGTTTCTGTGAGAATAATAGGATATAAATACGTTGATTACTCGACTGTTACAGATTTGGCTAGGTTACGGGGCTGGTCTACATTACAACCACGCATCACTGCAATATAATACGATAATAACTGGAGTGGCACTACAGACAGCAACGGAGTTAGGGCTTCGTGTGTGGGAGGAATCTCAATCACAAACTCAGCCATTTTCTCAATCTGGTCGTCGTTTTCAGTAACCACAGCAATCACACGACCTTTGCGGGCACGTACTTCCTGAATGTTAGAAACTACTTTTTCGTAGCTGCTATCTTTGGTCGCAATAAATACCACAGGCATTTCTTCGTCAATCAGGGCAATAGGGCCATGTTTCATTTCCGCAGCTGGGTAACCTTCCGCATGAATGTAGGAAATCTCTTTCAACTTCAATGCTCCTTCTAGGGCTACCGGGAAGTTGTAACCACGGCCTAGGAACAGGAAATTACTAGCTCCTTTAAAGATATCTGCTATGTATTCAATCTGCTTGTGTTTTTGTAGAATCTGGTCAATTTTTCCTGGAATGGTTTCTAGTTCTACCAGCAGGGTACGGTACTCACTTTCAGAGATAGTACCTTTGTTTTTGGCCAGGATAATAGCCATCATCGTCAACACCACTACCTGAGCGGTAAAGGCTTTGGTACTGGCAACCCCAATTTCCGGACCGGCATGTGTGTAAGCTCCTGCATGTGTGGCACGCGGAATAGAAGACCCAACCACATTACAGACACCAAAAATAATAGCTCCTTTGGATTTGGCCAATTCAATAGCAGCCAACGTATCGGCTGTTTCACCAGACTGGGAAATGGCAATCACCACATCGCCTTCGTTAATGATTGGATTGCGGTAGCGAAATTCTGAGGCATATTCCACTTCTACAGGTACACGGGCAAATTCTTCAAATATATATTCGGCTACCAGACCCGCATGCCATGAGGTGCCACAGCCAATAATGACAATTCGGCGGGCATGAATCATTTTATTCAGATATTCCCGTAAGCCACCCAGTAGCAGGTGACCTTTGTCTGAATTAACCCGGCCTCGCATACTGTCGTGTACCGAACGGGGTTGTTCAAAGATTTCTTTCAGCATAAAATGCTCATAGCCACCTTTCTCAATTGATTCCAGCTCCATTTCTAGGGTATGGATATAGGGGGCTACAGATACATCTTCAATGGTACGGATGGTGAGCTTGTCTTTAGACAGAACGGCAATTTCATAATCGTCTAGGTATACCACATCATTGGTATATTCAATGATAGGCGTAGCATCAGAAGCCAGGAAATACTCATCTTTGCCTACACCAATCACCAGTGGACTACCTTTACGGGCAGCAAACAGGGTATTGGGATAGTCTTTGGACATGATTACAATGGCATAGGCTCCTACTACTTCTCGCAAGGCCAGCCGAATGGCTTCTTCCAACGAGCAACTGGTTTTGTCCTGCACATGCTCAATAAAGTGTATAAACACCTCTGAGTCTGTCTGGCTTTGAAATGAATGCCCATGATTGATTAGCTCTTGTTTTAGGGCATTATAGTTTTCAATGATTCCATTGTGAATCATTGCCAGACGTTTGCTGAACGAATAATGCGGATGAGCATTGGTATCATTTGGCTCGCCATGGGTAGCCCAGCGGGTATGTCCAATGCCAATTGTACTTTGAAGAGAGGTATCTTTGAGAAACTCTTCCAGCTCGCTGACTTTCCCTTTTTTCTTGTACACATTTAGACCTGTGTCGGTTAGGATGGAAATCCCTGTACTGTCATATCCCCGGTATTCGAGGCGTTTCAGTCCTTTAATCAGGATAGGATAGGCTTGCTGATAGCCGGTATAAGCAACTATTCCACACATAAGAGAATAACAATTAAATGATACTATTCAAAAAAAAAGATCCAGACAAATGAATACCGATGTGTAACAGGCTGAAGATATGGATAAGATCCAAAGATAGCCAGACTGCCAACCCGCTCTAGCCACCATCGGAGGGTGATTAGAGCGGTCGGTTACCCGTTTGTGGAGTCGAAAAGTAACGCTTTCTTCTCAAAAGTCTAGGAGTCAGCTTATTTTATTTTACTTCTGTATAGTAGATCACTAGTTTGAGTGGACGAGACGGATGTTGGCGGTTGCCCAGACTCAGTCCGCGGATACTGAATTCGTTTTCGCCTAAGTCAAATAATATCTGCCCGTTGGAATCGAAGGTCTGGCTAGGAGCTGACAGCATCAATCCTTTGTTGGGACGACGCAAACTGACCACCTGATCGTTGTTATAGAGCAGTTGTTGTATATACTCTGTCAGATCAAATATATACTGTCCTGCATACTTACCTGATAATTGTCTGCTAGCAAAACTGGAAGCCAAACGTTGATTGAGTGCGAAGTATCTGTATAGTTTGTTGGTACCTGAGGTATAAGAAGCCCGATAAATTTTGCTTTCCGGATCTAGTTCATACAACACCAGTTGGTTGGGTGGTAGTTCTGCATTGGAAAGTACAGTACTCGTTATTGGAGCTACAATCAGTCGGGCATCATTGATGAGAACATTGCCTTTTTTGCGTAAGTCAGCCAAGGTAGGAATCTCGATTTTAGTACGCAAGCCTATACCTGTCTGCACATAGGTGACATTGCCTGTCTCTGTAGAGGAAACTGCATCATAAGCTTTGTTCAGGGTGTTAAACTTTCCTGCCCCTTGCAGTGTAACCTGGTTAAATGAACCTCCTAAAGATGGATAGACGCTCAACGTTTTTCGGGTATTGCCACCTGCATTGTGGTAATACACATCAATCCGGCTATTGTATTGAACATCTTTAAAGATGACCCTCTGTCCATACGCAGTCATATAGGACTGCGACTGATTAGTTTGAATGGCCAGACCTTTAAAACGAGTCAGAAAGTCCTCGACTGCAATGGTATTCACATATGCAGAAAGAATAGCTTGCCCGACATTATCATCTAGCTTAATTTTGAGTGAGTCTACACCATCAGAAACAGACGATGCCCGATTATAGGTATAGGTCGCAATAGGTGTTGGATCGAAGGCAATCTGATCGGTTGTATAATAGATCTTTTTTCGGTCTATATCACCTGTCAGGCTGTGGATTGTGAGCGACTGGCTAATAGCGGTGGTTTGTGTACTATCCCGTCTGATATAGAGATACAATTTGACCGAATCGTATACAGCTGAAGCACCTAAGTCTGTCCGTGCGTCATACAGAAACTGCGTAAAATTCCGGGCAGTTATTTTGCCGAGTTGCGGATCGTTGATCGCACCTACCAGTATGCTATTGCCCTGGTTGGCCACTACAGAGTCTACAAGTACAGTAGAGGTATTGAGTGTGAGGGTATCGGTATAAACAACCCCAAGGTTGTCAGTCTGGGAGTTTAGTCCCAGACCAATCGCATTGGGGTCATCTAACTGGCATGCAGTAAAGAGAATGGAAAAAACAAAACAAAGACTGAGTCTAGTTAGCCAAGTCGCTGTAAAGATTGTAGTAGGAGTCGTCAAATTTGTCGTCGTTCTCAATGTAACTAAATGTTTTTTCATTAAATTCATTAAATTCTTCGAATAACTGCGTCAGCTTTTCATTAAAGCGTTCTTCTGCTTTCATGACGATATCGGCATAGGCTACTCCTGTGCGGATAAATCCGGCGTAGTCAGCAGTTTTTAGGTATTCCAACATTTGGTCGTTAATATCCATCATCCGGACTTTTTCGATCAATTCCTGTTGGTCAAACTGATGGTTGAAAAAGCTGTTATAGATAGTGAAAACGGTTTTGGTAGTCTTGAAAGTAGGATCGTTCCGGTATGTAGTTTTAATGTACATTGGAATCAGACTTGTCATCCAGTCGTTACAATGGATAATGTCTGGAGCCCAGCCTAGTTTTTTAACAGTTTCCAATACGCCCTTGCAAAAGAAAACAGCCCGCTCATCATTGTCTGGATGAAACTGATTGTCTTTGTCAAAGAAAACGGATTTTCGATGAAAATAGTCTTCGTTGTCAATAAAATAAACCTGTAATTTCGCATTTGGAATAGAGGCGACCTTGATAACCAAGGGTTTCTCTTCGTCTCCGACTGCAATATTAATACCAGAAAGCCGAACTACCTCATGCAAACGATTTTTTCTTTCGTTGATTAAGCCAAAACGGGGAACCAGAATGCGAATTTCCATACCTCGTTCCTGCATCGCTTGCGGAAGTTTCCGGACAAAGTCAGCCACTTCGGACGTTTGAAGAAATGGATTAATTTCAGTAGCAACATAGAGAATGCGAAGTTTGCTCATAATAATTCTAGTTTTTATTTATATGATGAACAAAAAGAGGAGCAATACAGTTAATAGGCACTGCAAAAATTTACGCAAAGATAGTAAAAAAAAATGAGAGTTTAACCAATGCATTGTTATAAAAAAATATAAAACCGTCAGAATCAGTATGTTTTTATGAATAAATTTATTCAAATTTGTGCCCTTTGGGGTGGAAATTGTACAAAAACAGGTGCATAAACACTGCAACAGGCACACAAGTGGCCATTCATCGTTTGAAAGCAACCTTTTGTCTGACAGAATAAATCATTCATCTTTTTGGTTTTTATTTTTTACTATGTCAATATATATACGAGATATTACGCAGTATCTGGAAAACTGGGCTCCACTGGCTTATCAGGAAAGTTACGACAATGCTGGACTTCTGGTAGGGGAGTCTTCCGAACCTGTTACTGGTGTGCTCATTAGTCTGGATGCCACAGAAGCTGTTGTAGACGAGGCCATTCGCCGCCATTGTAACCTGGTTGTGTCACATCATCCGATTATATTTAAAGGACTTCGTAAGCTTAACCGTCAGAATTATATAGGCCGAACGGTACTCAAGGCTATTCAGCATAACATTGCCCTCTATGCCGCCCATACCAATCTAGATCACGTGCATTCTGGAGTCAATTACCACATCGCTACCCGACTGGGACTAAAGCAGATACAGGTATTGGCGCCTAAAAAGCAATTGTTGCAGAAGCTGGTCGTGTTTGTGCCTGAAGCAGATACAGACCACCTGCTAAAAGCTTTGTACGAGGCCGGAGCTGGGGCTATTGGCAACTATGCGGCCTGTAGCTTCCGGGTGTCTGGTATAGGTACATTTACACCCAATACAGAAGCACAGCCCTACATCGGACAGGCAAATGTGCCCGAAGAGGTAGCCGAACATCGGGTGGAGGTTGTATTTCCTGCTATACAAGCATCCAAGGTACTGGCAGCTATGCGAAAAGCCCATCCCTACGAAGAAGTAGCGTATTATGTCACAACCCTTGAAAATGAACATCCACAAGTAGGAGCAGGGGCGGTAGGAATGTTACCAGAACCTGTACCTGAGGAACAGTTTTTGTCATTGCTGCGGCAGCAGATGCAGACTGGGTGTGTGCGACATACCGCCTTGCGTGGACGAATGATACAGAAGGTAGCTGTCTGTGGCGGTGCTGGCATTTTTCTGCTTCCCGATGCAATCCGGGCGGGTGCTGATGTTTTCATCACGGCGGATGTCAAGTACCATGAGTTTTTCGATGCCGATGGACGCATCCTACTGGCTGATATTGGGCATTATGAAAGCGAAGGTTTTACAAAAGATTTAATTTTTAAGCATTTATCAGAAAAATTCACTAACATTGCGGTCAATTTGGCTGAAACCGTCACCAACCCGGTTTATTACTTGTATTAAATTATAGTACCCCAAACTGAATAGCCAGTAGGGGTTCTTTATCTCACTAAACGTTACCGAACTATACAATGGAACTGACCGTTGCTCAAAAATTAGAAGCCCTTCTCCAACTTCAAACCATTGATTCTAAATTAGACGAAATTCTGAAAATACGTGGCGACTTACCAGAAGAAGTACAAGATCTGGAAGATGAATTAGCTGGTTATCAGACTCGTATTGGAAAGTTTGAGAAAGAAATAGAAGCCCTGAACAGCGACATTGACCGCCAGCGTCTGGCCAAAAAAGATGCTGAAAAACTGATTCTTAAATACAAAGATCAGCAAATGAACGTGCGCAACAACCGCGAATACGATGCAATCAGCAAGGAGATAGAATTGCAGACATTGGAAATGGAACTGGCAGATAAGAAAATTAGTGAAGCCAATGCCAAGATTTTTCGTAAAAAAGAAGAGATCTCTGCCGTTGATATGACCATGGGTGAGCGGAAAAAAGACCTGGATACCAAAAAGAAAGAACTGAACGTAATTACGGAAGAAAGCCAGGAAGAAGAAAAGAAACTGTTGGTACAACGAGAAAAACAGGCCGTTCATATTGAAGATCGTTTGCTACGTTCGTATACAAAAATCCGTTCCAATGCCCAAAATGGCTTGGCTGTTGTTGTAGTTAAAAGAGGTGCCTGTGGGGGATGTTTCAATATTGTGCCTCCGCAACGCCAGGTGGAAATCCGCGAGAAGAAAAAAATTATTGTTTGCGAACACTGCGGCCGTGTATTTGCGGATGTAGAAGAAGTCGTAGTAGTTGATAAAAGTAAAAAAGTATCGTTGGAAGTTAAGTAAAACCCACAACTAGCAAGTACATACATTTGCTTAATTACGCATTTTTAAGATAACAAAAAAGGATGAAAGATTGGTTTCTTTCATCCTTTTTTTGTAGCCTAAATGGTGTTCATAGGCCTGTCAAAGGGCAACTTTGTTGCCCTTTCAACCTACATTATTTATCAAAGAAATCAAATTTGACTCTTACCCAAATTGTAACATTTTTCCTCTAACTTTGTGAATGAATGTGGGGTGATAATTAAACGATATATATAGTGTGGTCTTTGGCTATGCCTGTGTTTGTATGCCTATGAAAAAGGTTTATTTTGCTTTTTTACTTGTTGGTTTGTTCGTGTCTAGCAAAGGAATGGCACAGGAAACGGCATCAGATACCAGCCGAGTCAAAGCGGGCAAGCTTATTCCCATTATTGCCACAGAAAGTGCCTTGTATGTAGGCAGTATGGCGTATCTGCAATTTGTTTGGTACAAGGATGTGCCAAGAGTTCCCTTTGAATTTTATGACGACAGCAAGGGTTATCTGCAAATAGACAAGTTTGGGCATGTGTTTGGTTCTTATCTGGAAAGCTACCTGGGCTATCAGTGGTTGCGCAGTGCTGGAGTTCGCAAAAAGCATGCTTTGCTGTATGGAGCCACGTTAGGGTTGGTATTGCAGACACCCATTGAAGTGTTTGATGGTTTATACGAAGGATGGGGTTTTTCGTGGAGTGACATGGCTGCCAATGCGGCCGGCTCGGGCCTGGTGATAGGGCAGGAGTTACTGTTTGAAGAACAACTGCTTAAATATAAGTTCAGCTTTACTCGGTCATCGTATGCTCGTTTGAGCAATGGATATCTAGGAAATACCTATTTGCAGAGCCTGTTTAACGATTATAATGGACACACCTACTGGCTAAGCTTGCCTGTCAATCGAGTAATGTTCAAAAATAAATTGCCAGATTGGCTTAGTATGGCTGTAGGGTATAGTGCCAATGGAATGGTGGGTGAGTTTGAAAATATTCGTTCGTATAATGGTGTGGCTATTCCTTCTTTTCCTCGTTATCGTCAGTTTCTGTTTTCGCTGGATATAGACTGGACACGCATCAAAACCCGAAGCAAGTTTCTCCGTACAATATTGAAAGGAATGTTTTTTATTAAACTACCCTTTCCAGCTTTGGAAGTTAATACACAAGGACAACTAAAAGGCTACTGGTTGTATTTTTAATCTTAAATGGCTGATTGCTAAGTGGCCACCTGTAGACTATCTGACAATCAATTATTCGGTTGTTGTACCAATTGTACGATTTTGAAAAGTAACTCTTTCTGAAAGACTCAGCTAAGAAAACGGGCTTTTAATTCGGGGGTAGGAATCATACAACTGTCTTTTTTACCAAACCAACGGTAACGGTTGCGTGCAACCCAACGGTAGACAGGATTTCGAATAAATGGCGGAATGACAATAAACACATACAACAAAGACCATAGTCCGTTCAGGTGGCGTGCCACACGTAAGGCGGCTGTAGACTCGGTATAAAAATGATTGGCCTCGATGAGTACAAATGAGTCAAACTGTTGGGTGGGAAGGTGAAACTGTTGCAACAGGGCTTGTCCAGCTTCTGACTGCAAGGACGCAAAGCGGAATACTGCCTGCTTGTCATGGTCTATCATGAACTGCACAGCGGTGTTACAGAGATTACAGACACCATCAAACAAAACAACAGACGTCTCCCTCTTGGCAGAGGGGGGAATTGTATGGGCGGTTATATTTGTATGATCTGTCAACAAATTGGAATAAAGTAAGTATAACTATTCAGCATGTGCTGATTCAACAGAAATGAGATCAAGTTTTCCTGCAATTAGAAACTGCTTTAAAATGGGTAGTTGCGAACCACTAGACACAAACAAAGTCTTGGGTATGAGCAAATAAAAGAGAAGTGTTTTTTATTTACTTGTTGGCTAGCTTACTCATTTTAAAACAGTTTCTTAAGAGGCTGTTACCGATTCGTAATAGGAGTATAATCACGATTGATGTGACCGATATAAACCTGGCGTGGGCGACCAATGGGTTCTTTGCTTTCACGCATTTCTTTCCATTGGGCAATCCAGCCTGGCAAACGACCCAAGGCAAACATAACCGTAAACATATTCGTAGGAATACCTAATGCCCGGTAAATAATACCTGAGTAGAAGTCTACGTTTGGATACAGTTTTCTTTCCACAAAATACGGATCATTGAGGGCTACCTCTTCGAGTTGCTTGGCAATGTCTAGGATCGGATCTTGAATACCTAAGGATTCGAGTACCTGATCGGCGGCTTTTTTGATAATTTTGGCCCGTGGGTCAAAGTTTTTATAAACCCGGTGACCAAAGCCAAACAGGCGGAAACCTGTACTTTTGGCATTTTTAGCCATTTCTACATACTTCTTTACATCACCGCCGTCTTTTTTGATGTCTTCGAGCATCTCAATCACTTCCTGGTTGGCTCCACCATGCAGAGGACCCCAGAGGGCATTGATACCTGCTGAGATAGAGGAATACAGACTAGCTTGTGACGACCCTACCAAGCGTACAGTTGAGGTAGAGCAGTTTTGCTCGTGGTCGGCATGCAGGATGAGTAGTTTGTTCAGGGCATCAGCAATGACTGGGTTTACGGTATAGTCTTCTACGGGCAGGGCAAACATCATATACATGAAGTTGGAGCAGTAGTCGAGTTTGTTCTTTGGGTAGTTGACGGGATGCCCAGTATAGTTTTTATAAGACCATGCGGCAATGGTTGGCATTTTTGCCAGCAGCCGGATAATAGACAGCTCGTCGGTTTCGGTAGAATTACCCACGGAATCTGGATAAAAGGCTGTCAGTGAACATACCAGTGAAGACAGAATTCCCATGGGGTGAGCATTTTTTGGAAAACCATCGAAGATTTTCTTCATGTCTTCATTGACCAGCGTATGTACACGAATGGTATTTTCAAATGTTGTCAGTTGCGGTTGGGTAGGCAATTCGCCATAAATGAGCAGATAGGCTACTTCCAGAAAATTAGATTTTTCGGCTAATTGCTCAATGGGATAGCCCCGGTAGCGAAGAATTCCTTCTTCTCCATCCAAAAAAGTAATCGAACTTTTGGTGGCTCCCGTGTTTTTATAGCCACTATCTAAAGTAATATAGCCGCTCTGGTCACGCAAACTCTTAATATCCAGTGCTTTTTCATGTTCGGTGCCTTCGATGATCGGTAGCTGGTAAGAGCTTCCATTTACGTGTAGTTCTGCTACGTTTGACATATAATTCAGTAAAGATTAAGAATTAAAAATGAAGACGGGTATTTCGCCGTATAATCATGATGGGCGAAAATAGACAAAAAACGTTCTCATCCCAAAGGATTTTCCAATACGTGTATTTTTTTTCTTCAATCAAGAATGTATCTATTGTCAAAACCCTACTCTCCAAAGAATTGTTTACTTCTGATACATAAATTATATTTCGGGTTCACTACTTATTTATAGGGAAGATGAAATGAAAAAGTAGATCCTGCACCAAGCTCTGAGTAGATTTCTAGGGTGCTACCCAGTTTTTTTAGGTGCTGGTTTACTAAGTATAATCCGTACCCATGTCCGTCTTTGCGTCTGTCAATGCGATAGTTCTTATTTGTAAGTTTGCCTATTTTATCTTTGGCAACACCTGGACCATTGTCTCGGATAGTGAAAGACACATCTTTACTGGTTTCCAGTACCTGTACTTCTACAAATGCTTGGTGGCAGTGCAGGTCATGGTATTTGTAGGCATTGCAGATCAAGTTTTCCAAAATAGATTGGAGTAGGCTAGGAATAGACCGAAACTTGCCTTTGGTGTACTGAATCTTGCACAGAAATTCGATATGAGACTGATTGGGAAATCCCAGTGTCTTTTCTTTGACTTCTTTGAGCAAGGCGTCTAGGTCAATAATGGCATATTGTGGATCAAGTACCCGTGAAACAAAATCTAGCGAATGCTTGGCGGTATGTTCAATCAAATCCAGCATTTTGTCTTTTTCCCTGCTATCTTTTTCCGTTCGTAATACATCGATCAAACCTAATATCGTATTGAATGGTGTTTTGATGTCGTGGGAAAGCAGGTAAAAATAATCCTGAAGTTCCTTTTTTTGATTTTCCAGTTCACTTACTTCTATAATAAAGATCAGACCCGCAATGACTTCATCCTGCTGATAGAAGGGTTCAAATTTTACCCAGAAGGTTCCCATAGGTGCTTGGTAGGTAAAATGAGCACTTTCACCTTTAAGGGTAGCCTGATAATAAGGGAGCAATGTTTCTAATCCTTTGGGACTGAGTACTTCATAGACGGTTTTTCCTTCGGTAAAGTCCTTGCTATAGCCATGTTTTTCTAGTGAAGTTCCTTCGGCCAGAATGAATGTTAGTTTCTGGTCAAAGATAATTACTGCACCATTGGGAATATTCTGGGCAATTTTTCGTGCAAATCCAAAATCCATGAGTGGGAAATAGGTATATGAAAGACTATTTCTTTTTTTGCGTGGTTTGTTTTTTTACTTCTTTCAGTACTTTTTTATCCGCATTTTCCAGTTTGCGTTTTACTTTTTTTACATCTTCTGCTGCTGGCAAGGATTCAGGGGTAATGCCCCGTTCTTCTAACATTTTACGGATGGCTTTGTTGTTGTCTACATGTTCCTTGGTAATGGCTTGTTCGCCATGTAAATCTTTTTCTACGACATTATAACTGGTCAATTCGACAGCAAAATCTTTGGCTTTGATGGAAAGTGTTGGCAGGAAGTCTGCCAGTGGACGATTGTCAGGTACACCCAGTTTTTTCTTCATTTCGTGGGTATTGATGCCGCCAAACAACGCCTTGTCACCTTCCGAACGGATCGTAGAAAAGCCTTTGTCGTCTACATCCCGTTCGTAGATCATACCAGAGAGTTTTTTCTCTGACTTAGACAATTTTTCACGGGCAGCTACCCGGTCTATTTCCAGCAATCGTTGTTCAATAATTTCCTGTTTGCGTGTTTGTACTGCATAGTAGGTTTGGGCAAAGGCTATTTCGTTTTTGCTCGAATCGCCATTTTGCGTGACCAGATAGCAGGCATATCGGGTCAGGGCTATATCGACTTCTTCTGTCTGGTTATTATCCGCATCTACAACCGGATGTATCAGGTCTACAAAATGATGCTCAATGCGTTCACCAGAGTTTGTACAAGCATTTTTAGCTTTTTCTACGGTTTTTAGAAAAACCTGCCAGTCTTTGTATCCAAATAGGGTTTGAAGATCTCTGGCACTCCAGCATTCAATACCCTGAATGTCACTGCTAGCAGCTTCAAATTTCTGAAATAGCTCGTGAATAAGTTCCTGCTTCATACCATGAAAAAGCGAATATAGTTTAAATAAGAGAGGACTTACACAAAAGGCGATTCCTGTGTAGACAAACTATATTTCAACAGCTCCTGTATAAGTCCTATAAGAGAGGTTGCTAATATACAAGTTTTTTGGCTGTGTTTCAAAATGTATGATGGAAAAAGAAGCATCTAAACCGCAGGACTGAACTTTTCAGGCCGACACTGGATAAGAAGCCAGTCTGTTTTACCATTAAATAGCTAATTAATTAGAGTAAGTATTTGATAATCAAGTAGAAAAATGTCATATATTTTGAAACACACCCAGGTTTTTATATTTTTTTCAGGCTACTGGACAAATTGCAAAAAAGCCACTTATGTGCGTCATTGCGAGCTTGTGAAGCAATCTCCAAAGACGAACGGATCGGTAAAAATTACTGGGAGATGTTTTTTTTGCGGATAGCCATCCATAATCCATAGCCTAATACCAGCAGATGAATGGCTGGCAATAGCATGGCTCCCAGCCGGAAAGAGGAGCCAGTGTGGGCATATATTCCCGATGAAAACTGCTGAATGGTTTGTATGCAGGTAAATACAAAGAGAATGAGTAGGAGTATATAGATTATTTTGGCAAAGGTAGCTGGCAGAAAACGCCATACAAGCTCACTGACTACTGCCAAACACAACGTACTGAGTCCGATGGTTGCCAAAGCTTTGGGAAAGGTACGCAGGTAATCATACTTGTAGAGCCAAATACCAAATTTTCCCAGGGTATTTGGATGCGCCATCAGCCAGGCATCCAGGAAAACCAGAATGGCCAATAGTAAATAAAAATAGCTAGCAAATCTTGTTTTATGAGGCATGTGAGAAAATAATAGTATTGAACCAATGAATGGTTGCTAAGAAAGGAAAAAAATGAAACTTATCAGATTTTATTGAAGGAGAAAATGAAAATTATTCGGTTTTTTTAATGATTCGAAATAAGTGTTTTCGCCCCCTATAAATTTATTGAGAAAAAATTTGTAAAATAGACCGATTGGTCTTATGTTTGTATTGCTATGATATCCAAGTCAGACAGAACCCGTCAGTTTATTATTGAAAAATCTGCCCCTATTTTTAATAAGAAGGGCTATGCGGGAACGTCTATGGCAGATATTCTGGAAGCTACAGGCTTGGCCAAAGGAGGCATTTATGGAAATTTTACCAGTAAAGATGAAATAGCAGCAGAAGCATTTGATTATGGCTATGCCCAGGTGCGTGATGCCTTACGTGCCTTGATTAAGCAGCAACAGACAGCAACGAAAAAACTAGGAGCTATTTTGCGTTTTTATCACAATTATACGATTCAGCCACTAACTGAAGGAGGATGCCCAGTACTTAATACAGCCATTGATGCGGATGATCAGCTGCCTTTTCTCAAAGAAAAAGCCCGACAGGCTATGCAAGAAATGCTCGATTCGCTGCGGCATATTATTCAAAAAGGCATAGATAAAGGCGAATTTCGGGCAGATATACAAGCCGCTGCCGAAGCCGAACATTTTTTTGCCGTAGTGGAAGGAGGAATTATGATGGCCAAACTCCTAGACTCCCCTGCCGTGCTAAACCGACTGCTCGACAGCCAGAAACAATACATCGAAGCTTGGGAAAATGAGTGATTTTTTTTGTCTTAAAAAAGACCGATTGGTTTGTTTTGTAAGTTAACCCTTTATCTAATGGAAAAACATTTGAAGTCTACCTACACAGTTCGTTTTAACGACTGTGATCCGCTGGGACATCTGAACAATGCCCGGTACTTGGATTATTTTCTGAATGCCCGAGAAGATCACCTGAAAGACCATTATGGCCTAGAATTAAAAACCTATCACCAGCAAGGGTTGGTTTGGGTAGTGGGGAGTCATGAAATTGTGTATGTGAAGCCCGCAATGTACAGCGAAGTGGTTTGTATTCATTCCGTATTGATGCAGATTTCGCCTGAGTCATTGCTGGTAGAAATGCGGATGATGGATGCCCTCGAAGAACACATCAAGTCTGTACTCTGGACTCGTTTTATTCCGGTTAGCTCGCAGACAGGCAAGCGGACTCCACACCCGGAAGCCTTTATGGATTTTGCCCGGCAGATAGAAGTACTAGAAATTGAAACGGGGGAGGGGCTACAAACCCGAGTCTCCCGTTTGATCGAAGAAGCCAAATCGAAAGTGATGAGTTAACCGTTTTCGAGGTTACAGGTTAGAAGGGAGGGAGAAGAATGTATGATGATTTTTTAAACTGATTATTAGCTACTTATTCTATGAAAGTCTTTCGTCGAAAGGCACGTAGACTGAACGATGACCGATCTGCAATAACTTTAAGAAACAAAAGATCATTTTTTGATGCGTTCAGGCTAATACTACCTTCATACATTTTGACCTCCCTTTCCTTTTAACTTGTACACCCAAACTATGTTTTTAGGATTTATACAAATGACACAGGGATACATCCCTGTGTGGACAGACTACACCCTTTTAGGGATTTAAAGAAAATCGGTTGCATTTTTTTTATTTTTCTATGGAAAAGTACGGATTTGCAGGGTTTGTTCCTGTACATTTGCAGGATACTAACCTGGTTTTGTGTCTGTATTTTTATGAAAGCTTCGACCATTCCTTTTTCAGCCCGACTGGCGTATACACTACTATCCATTAGCCTGTTAATAACGGGATTATATTGGTTGCAGGATTTGATTATTCCGGTGGTATTTGCGTTTATTTTTGCTGTGATGCTGCATCCACTGGTAGCTTTGCTAGAACGGTGGCGACTACCCAAAGTTCTGGCTATTATCCTTGCATTGTTGTTGGCTATGGTGGTTATTGGTGCACTGCTGTCACTGGCTGTAAACCAGATTGCCGATTTTCGTGCCCAGCTTCCTGTACTGGAGCAGCGGCTACGCCTGTTTCTGGAACAGATGCTGACGTTGATTGAGCAAAACTTTCATATGACGCGTACCCATCAGATACGTCAGCTACAAGATCATGCACAGGGGTTACTCAGTGAAGGTGGGGTATTGCTGAGCCATACGGTATCGGGCACGTTGGGTTTTCTGAGTCAGACGGTGTTGGTGTTGCTGTATGTGTTTTTTCTGTTGTATTATCGGCAGTTTTTTCGTGAGTTTCTGGTAAAGGTATTTCACAAAACTTCTGAAGACAACCTGAATGCCGTGATTCGGAAAATTTACCTGGTGATCCAGAATTACTTGGTGGGATTACTGATGGTGATGGGCATTGTAGCTACGCTAGATAGTATCGGGTTGTTGGTGCTAAACATTGAGTATGCGGTCTTCTTTTCGGTACTGGCAGCTATTCTGATGGTTATTCCCTACATAGGCATGTTTTCGGTGATGGTATTGGCTGTATTGGTCACATTGGTCACTAAAGATTCGCCGTTGTATGCACTGGGTACGGCCATGGTGATGTTGGGCGTACAGGCTTTGGAAGGCAATGTCATTACGCCATATATTCTAGGTTCTAAAGTGAGTATCAATCCGTTTGTGGCCATTTTTGTGTTGGTACTGGGCGAACATCTCTGGGGTATTCCAGGTATGATTCTGTCCTTGCCATTGACGGCCATTCTGAAAGTGATTGTAGATGTAATTGAGCCGCTCAAGCCGCTGGGATTTGTGCTGGGTTCGCCAGAGCCAGCTCCCAAACGTTCTCGAAAAAAAATGAGCAAATGAGGCAACTGTGTTGCCCACTAACTGTGGATGGTATTCGTGAAAGTCTCCAAGGATTATTCACTCATTTTTAAATTTTATACGTGTGATAAACGTCTATTATACTTCGTTTTTCGAACCTTTTTCACCGGAAAAATATGACTTTTACTTGCATCAGTTGCCTGTGCGTTTGCAGGAAGAGAACCTGCGGTTTCGGAGATGGCAGGATCGTCATGCCAACCTGATCGGTAAGGTTATGCTTTACCAACGGCTTTTGCCTTATACCACACCTGTCAATCCACTGGAATTGGTGCAATACACGCCCTATAAACGTCCGTTTATACCAGGTGTAGCAGATTTTAATCTGTCACATTCTGGCAATTATGTGGTACTGGCGTTGGGTAGTGAAAAGGGTGTGTGTGTGGGCATTGACATAGAAAAAATACGCCCAGTTACACTTAATGATTTCCAGTCAGTGATGACACCCAGGCAGTGGCAACATATTCAGCAGGCAGCCAATCCTTTGCATCAGTTCTACACGTATTGGGCTATGAAAGAAAGTATTATCAAAGTCATTGGTCGAGGGCTGTCTATTCCGCTTGATCAGCTTGAGTTTCAGTCTGATACAGAGATTATCTATGAAGGAACTGCCTACTTTCTTACTCGGTTGTCTATTGATGACTCCTATCCATGTTTCCTGGCTACTCCAGAACCAGACACACACATACAGGTTATACAGATGGAGGTGTGATTTTTTGTTTTATACACAACTTATTGCTCAAAACCCCATAAATAACATCAACAAAAATACGATAATGAGCAGAATAGCCACCCACTGAATCATCGGATTTTGTTTCGGAAACTCAAATCCGCAAATGGGACATACGGTGCTTTTGTCTGCTATTTCCATGGCACAGGATGGGCATTCTTTCTTTTTCATGAGTAAGCTCAGATACGGCTGATTTGAATGTTTTGATCGCTGTTTTTTCGTGGATCAAATATATGATTTCTTATGGTCAGAATCAACCCTTGAAGTGGTCGTGTTTACCATACTTTTGTTAAAAATAACGTAAATTTCAGACGAATTGCAGCCTTGTATGGACAACTCACCAATGGTCATTACCTGATCTATCTAGGTAGAAACAACCTTTTGTCAGTTTGGTGCGGAAGACAACGAGGGTAGAATCACTTTGGTAAGTACCGAAAATGGAAGTTTGGCATTAGGCGAGTTGTAATTTTCGCCTGTAAATACCGCCACTATAGACAAGGATGGAATGATAAATATATACTGTCCGCCATTGCCAGATGCAGTGATAACATCTACTGTTTTTTCATGGAGCTGAAATGTAAACCGCCACCACAGAAATCCATAATCCAGCCGATCTACCTGTGTTTGTTTGGTTGTAGACTGTTGAATCCAGTTCGTAGACACCACACGTTTCTGTTTCCACATGCCCTGATTGGCTACAAGCAGACCTATTTTGGCCATATCCCTGGGTGTCAGGTAGAGATGTCCGCCACAGTCTACCTCTTTCTGATCATTGAAGTAATTCCATTGGTATTGTGTAATTCCCAGCGGGCCAAACAGGTATTTAGCGGCAAAAGCATCGAGTTTCATACCACTGGCATTCTGAATGATTTGTCCGAGCAACACCACTCCTCCCGTGCAATACAATGAGGTATCGCCGGGTGCATGTACAACCGGAAGTTCGAGAATAAACTTATTCCAGTCCTGCTTCTTGTACATCTTTTCTTCGTTGCCTGGTGAGTTGGACTTTCGGTCGTTGCAGTCCAATCCTGAACTCATCGTCAGTAAGTTACGGATGGTAATGCGGGTCTTTGGAGTAGCCGTATTTTGCACTGCTGCATAGGCTTTCAGGTATAGATGGATGGGATCATCTATACTTCGAATAAATCCCTGGTCAATGGCAATACCTGTCAGCAGCGAAGTAATACTTTTGGTGGCCGAACGCAGGTCATGGGTACGGACAAGGTTGTAGCTACCAAAATACTGATCCAATACCAGTGTATCGTTTCGAAGCAGAAGCATGCTGTTTAGCTTATGTTTTTTGACGGATGGAAGGCTATTGAAAAACTTATAAAACAGCGTGGTGTCTATGTGTTGCTGGGTCAGTGACTGCACAGGCAGACCGTCTGCCAGTTGTTGTGGCTTCTGGTAAAGGTAGGGGGGGCGGGGGCGTTGCGCAGGCTTAAGCTGAAAACTACCCAGCACCATAAAAAAAAGAATTAATAATGGAAAATAGTAGATTTTTATCATAGTATGGCGTATGTACATGCGACTAAAAAAAATAAAAGGCTGTTTATCTGACTGATATACCTATGGCTGAAAAGTTTGATTCAAAAGAACAAAAAAAAATCGTATACTAGAACAAGAAATAGATAAGTGCCTGATTTTTATCTGATTATGTGATGCTAAAAATCTCTGCTTGCTTGTAAAACAGAGATGGATTTGTGCAAATAATTGTAAGTATAAAAAGGATTCCCCAATTTCGTATGGCTTAGATCTGTATAGCCCTGTAACAATACACAAGGCGTTTTGTTACAGGGCTATACCCTGTGCTAACAAATTTCGCTTTTTCAGGTTCACAGGGCTACACCCTGTGCTATCGTATTACGCCCTTTCAGGGCTTTCAATAGACTGTTTTGTGTAAGGTTCTTTGCTGCCTGATTTGGCTAAAGCCAAATCTACCTTTTTTTACGATTTTCTGGTTTTACTATTTTTATTATCAATGAAATACACATTTTGGTTACTCATGGGATGTGTCGCTTGTATGGTTGCCTGTTCGGGGACACGAAAAACAGCTGCTGGAACATCGACTCAGACAGCTACTACCATACAAGCCACTGCCAGTCAGCAGGTTTCTGCACCTTTGTTTATAGATCCTCATTACCACGGCTCCTGCGATCCGGAGATTATCTGGAGTAGAGAGCAGAAGTTGTGGTATATTTTCTATACCGCCCGCAAAGGCAATCAGGAAAATACGTTTACAGGTACACCGCTGGGTGTGATTACCTCACCAGATCTGGTGCACTGGGATTTTAAAGGCTATTGCAAATTTGACGGCATTGGCGGAAAAAAAGATTCTCCTGCTACCTACTGGGCTCCTGCTATTATTGCTGACAATGGCATGTACCACATGTTTGTCACCTTCAAGCCAGACACCCTGCCTACCCAAGGCCCCTGGGGCGGACCCAGCAGGATTGTCCATTACCAGGCGAAAGCTAATGACCTAGTGAATGGCTGGAAAAAAGTAGCCGACATGCATGGCTCCGAACTGGATGCCCTTGATGCCACGGTGTATCAGAAAGATGGACTGTTTCATCTATGGTTTAAAGGAAAGAAGAAAGGAGAAAAAAATGAGTTGTATTCCTATATCAGCCAAAATATGTATGACTGGAAAGCCCAAGGAATCAGCAAAAGTGATGTGTTTAACCAAGCCGCTTCTGGCTCCGATTTTGAAGAAGCACCGTATATGTTTCACTGGAAAGGAATCTACTGGCTCATTACTGATCCACACAAAGGATTGTTTGTATACAGCAGCATGGATGCTGCTAGTTGGAAGTTTCAAGGAACCATTCTGGAGGCAGGTGGCACCCGTCCAATGGACACCAGCATGGCCCGCCATTGCAGCATAGCTGTTATCGGTGACCGTGCTTTTATTGTGTACCATGTAGAACCTTGGCGGGATTACAGCGGCAAGGTGCCCATTTTCAAGCAACCCACCACCAACCGCCGTAGTGTACTCCAAATGGCCGAACTGAAGCTGGAAGGAGGAAAACTCACTTGCAACAGAAATGAGTAAACGAAGCTATTTTAAGGGGCTGTGTATCAAAATGTATGAAGAGTAAAAAAGCTTTCTTTCTGTTTGAACGCCTTTTTAAAGAATAATTACACACATAAACTACTGATAGTCAGATTGTAAATCTATCATACATTTTGAAGCACAGCCCATTTTGAATCACAACCAAAAATCTTTTGCTCTATAGTTGGGATTACAAATCCAGACTATAGAGCAAAAGAAATCTACAGTGAATCTAACGTCCACACAAAAGAGTTATCTTTCGTGGTTCGCCTAATAGTTCGTGGCCAGCCGACCATTTGTTTTGCATTGGGCTTAGTCACGTCTGTGAATCTGCCCCAACTTTCAAATTTTACGCTTTTCTCTTTTTTATTGAAGCGGATGATGCCATAACCATCGCTCAATTTCTCGGGACCTTCTATATTGGCATAAGCGTGCATGGTCAATTTATTACCTAGGCCGTCTAAATAATCCCCCGTAAAAGGTAATGGATTTTTTGCTTCTTTATTTTCACCCTCTTTCTCATCAAGAGGATGCCACCATCTTTTGTAAATTGTATTGACTATCGCAGGATTGATAAAAGCAAATGGACCATCTCTGTATTCATCAATACCATGTTGAACTAGTGTAGCCAAGTGTTGATCACCAGCCAAATGAACTGCACCAGCATTCTTTATAGCCCTTAAAGCCTCGTTACGACCTTTTTGTGGCCAGCCGTTGCAATCAAGATCTGCATGTAGATAGTTCTCAAATTTACCATGTCGATGAGCACCTCCACAAAATCCTGTCTGAGATAGTACCGCCTTCATAGAAACGTTTTTATAGTCTTTTCCCCAAGCATTGAGAAAATTTTGTTGTCTTTCCCCTAGGAGTTGTAAGTCATCTAAGTCGATAGATTTTGGATCATACTCTACATTGCGAATATGGTCTGGACGAGGACCTTGTTGTGGGATTTTTCCTGCTGGACCAGTTTTGAATTTTCGATCTTCCAATATTGCAAAATCTATACCTCCAATGTTTAAATTAGTGTAATAAACACCAATGCCTTGCTTTACAGGAGTAGGATCATAAGCATCAGGTAAATGTCCTGTTTGACATCTTTCTACCATTTTTACATATTCATGATGAAAGTAGTAGCCTCCATCGTCACCAGCTGGAGAAGAGGCTTTTTTACCTTCTTCTCCCCAAAGATTGCCATGACCGATATCGTGGTCGTCTGGTATGGTGACACATGGTCTGTTACGGAATATCTCCCTGAATTGGAGACCGAAAAGCAACCATGCTGCTGTATGCTCTTCATGATCATAGCTTTGATCTCCGGCAAAAAAAACTAAATCGGGATTGAAGTGATTGATATTTTTTGTAAATTCTTCTCTTAGCCCGCGGTCTTTATTTGAGTTGCAACTTAAAGAAGCCACTACGATTTCTTTCTTTTTTGTTGGCTGTTTTCTGATAAGTCCTTCAAAAACAGCTTTCTCACCGTGTCTAAGCCTGTAGGCTACATCTTTGGTTTCGTCCCAATTTTCTATTCTAAAAAGAGTAGACCATCCTATATCATTTACTTTAGACTTTGCTACTTCTACCCATTTTCCTTTTTTAATTAATTCTAACCTTACTTCTCTGGTTTCTTTTGGTAAAAGAGGAAAAAGTTGGGCGGTCATTTTCATCACCTTTTTATGAGTAGTGTAAATTCCAAAACAAATTACCTGGTCACGGGGCACCATAACATCAATGATTTTGTTTGGATTTCGTCTTATAGAGTCTGCGTGGTTCCACCAATCGTTAGTACAATATTTATCTATCCCTTTAAAAGGTGCTATGACAGGAGGTAAATGTACCTGTGCACTAATCGTATAGACCAAACTAACAAATAGGAAAGTTGATAAGGTTTTTTTCATTTTATTGAATTGAATTTATATGATACTTCAGACTACTGGACAAATTGCAAAAAGTGAGTAATTCCATACCTTAGCAGTTGCAAAACAAGCTTATTTATGGAACCCTCACTTTTGGACAAACTTAGTCAACTTCCAGGGAAATATCATAGAAGTACAGATGATGCCCCCGCCTGTCTGCCCCATTCCCACACCCATCGGTTGTGATTCAAAATGTATGATAGATTTACAATCTGACTATCAGTAGTTTATGTGTGTAATTATTCTTTTGTCCTCCCGCAGGGATCTTCGCACACAGACGACGGCCGCTGTATTCGTTCTCCTGTCCAAGCTGTCAAGTTACCTGATGCATCCATAAATGAAAATTCCACTTCATAATTATTTTGTCTGTCCAACCTTTTTAGCAAGTTCATTTCTAACCTCTTCTTCCGATTTTTCTTTCACGAAATGATCATATGAAAAATCAACAACTTCGCTTGGTAAGTTTTTCATTGGTTGAAATTAATTAATTCGGTTTCAATTTCGCCTTTATGAATTTTTATAATTCTGTAACCAAAATTTTTATTGTCTACTTCAATTTCGGTTGCATTTTTTGTGAGTTGAAAAGACATAGATTGAGTTGTGTATTGTTTTATGTTTTTAAGTTCTTGTTCGTCATTCATATGATAGTGTCCACAAAAAACAGTAACATTGTTTTTAAAAGCTAGCAAAACCGATTTCAATTCTTCTTTGTTTTTTAATGGATAAACTTTGTCAACTGGTGTGTCTATTTCTAATATTGGGTGATGGATAAACAAAATCAATTCTTTTTTTTGAATGAGTTCATCTTTTAGCCATTCTAATTGGGTTTTACTCAATTCGTCAACAGATGTGTCTAAAAATATATATTGATAATTTTCGAATTCAAATTTGTAATAAAGTTCTTTCCTTGTCGGTTCTTTCTGAAAGTGGTTTTTAACAAATTCAAATTTGTCGTGGTTTCCCAAAATTAAGTTTACAGAAAAATTTTGCAATTTCTCAAAAAAATAATTGTGAGCAGTTGGTTCTCCAATGTCACCACCAAAAATTACTTCATTAATATTCCGTTTTTCAATGTCTGCAAGAACTGTTTCAAAGTTTTTTTTCGGATTAACATTGTTGTCGAGTGGAAATTGCTCGTCTAAATGTATGTCTGTAATAAATGCTATTTTTTTCATCTTGCTAATTAAAATAATTTGACCTACGTGATATGCCAGCTAACGTTTTGGTGCTTGGTGCAGTGACAGATTTCGGAGCATAAAACTTTATTTAAGCACAAAACCCGCTTTTTTGCCAAATGCCTGTTAGCTGCTGCTTTATTTCTGTCGTTATGGCTCGAAGTCTATCCATTTTTTCTCAAAGTAAATAGTTGTCGAGTTGTTTGTCTGGTCAGTTGCTGTTGCTTTAACAAAGTTTCCAGTTGTCGAGATATATTTTAACGTCAATTCGTTCAGTCCTACTGTGTCGTAATAAGCACCAAGCTTACAACCAAATGGATTATCTTTAACGTCATTGGTAAATACAGATAAAAGTAAAAGTCGTTCTGATTTAATATCGGGTTCTGCGTAACCAAATATTCTATGGTCTTGCCTGATGTTTGATATCAAATTTATTGTACTGTCACCGTCTTTTATAGAAACGAATGCTTTAGTAATGTTGTCACCAGAAGCAACAACACTTTCATTGTTTTCTTTCTCAATGCTGTCAAGTTTGGCTAATTTTTCTGTCGCTTGGTTTGTTTTGGTCGTGTCTACGGCTGTAATAGTTTGTTTACTATTTTCCCGATTGTCGGACTTTGGATCTGTCTGTCCGCAAGCACCAATGAGCAAAGTCAATGTTAAAATATAAATGGTCTTTATCATATTTCTATTGTTGTGTCTAAAGTGGCAGCAAACGTTTGGCAGCTACAAGAAGTTGGCGATTTCGGAGCATAAAACTGTCTGCCAGTACAAAACTCGCTTTTTTGCCAAACGTCTGTTATATCCCTATTTTTTGCTTAGTGTCAAAATATTTCGTACTTGAAATAAATAATTGCTGTCAAAATAATGAAAATGATTGTAAATGAAATTTCTAATACTTTATTTCTCTGTTTTTTTTTATGATACAGAAAAATTGTCAGCGGAGAAAGAACAAGTCCAGCAAGAACACCCCATATCCAATTCATTTGCATAACTCGGTGCCTTTCTCCATTATTGTCAACAACCCAACCATCGTCTGGACTTATTGTGTCTACAATAAAATTAGTCAACATGAAAAAGTTTATATAGAGCATAATCCCGAGTAAAATATAAAATGGAATTGACGTTTGAAAAGGCTGTTTGGAAAATAATGACCCTAATGTCAATAGCCCGAACAGTAACATATAAACTTGCGGTTTACTCTTTAAGTCAGGCTGCATAAGACCTGTCCCGATAATTAGTCCAGCGAATATGAGTCCGATTAATATGTCTGAAATTTTATATCTCATTTTATGTTGTTCTTAAACTTGGGCATTGCTAAGTGCGGAGATTTATAGCACTAAAGTTTAATCGAAGAACGAAAGTTGAACCTTGCACAAATGCTTCATAGAAGCACTTCATCCGCCATATTTTCAATTGAAAATCAGCGAAGCTAAACTAATATTAGTAGCAGCTATTTTCGTTTTCCAAATGCAACTTCTGCCTTTTCTAAATATTCCTTTTGCGTTATTTCAATTCGTTTCATTTCCTCTTTGTCGTATAGTGAAGGTTGTCCATTATAATGTTTAATTAATGTATATGCAAGTAATACACCCCAACTTTCCCAGAAACAACGGATTTGATTTCCAAGAAATTCATTGGATGATGTTGTCATTGGTCCACCATCAATTATAATGTCAACTGAATTTTTCTTGAAAATGTCATCAATGTAAATTCTATTGATAGTGAGGTTTGGAACATTAAAACCCAATGCGTATAGTTCAGTAAGTACATTGTTAGGTAAATATATTTAATTTTTTTAACTTGGTGAAAAAACTCTATCAAGCGATGCGAAAACAACATGTACAATTGGCCGATAGCGACCGTTTGACTTTACAAAAGATGCTATCCAA
>JACCDR011243629.1_pt1 | contig 83834 bp, 75 predicted proteins | sample 7446431 | NCBI WGS metagenome assembly JACCDR01 (sample SAMN15323443, study PRJNA562643) | freshwater metagenome | isolation source: river surface water | place: USA:Blue River Watershed | collected 2017-08-17
AAAGGTCACGAGGATTACCAAGACATCGCGGGCATCAAGCATCCGTTCAGTGATGTGCAACACGCGCGCGACGCGTTGGCACGACGCGCCAAGCAGGAGGCGGCCCATGTCTGACATGAACCTCAGCTTGAAGCAAATCAGCCAATGGCTCACGGGTGCGCAGCTGGTGGGTGATGCCACCTTGACCATTCAACGTGTCAACACGGACAGCCGTACCTGCCAAGCGGGCGATTTGTTTGTGGCTTTGAAAGGCGAGCGTTTTGATGCGAACGACTTTTTGCCACAGGTCGCCGCCAGTGGGGCAACTGCCGCCTTGGCGAATCACAGTTTAGAAGCGGCTCAGCTGGCTGGTGTGCAAGTGTCAGACACGCGCATTGCGTTGGGACAGTTGGCCAAAGGTTGGCGCAGTCAGTTCAACTTGCCTGTCATTGCTGTCACGGGCAGCAACGGCAAGACCACCGTGACACAAATGATTGCCAGCATCTTGCGTGCAGGCTATGGCGACGACGCCCTTGCCACACAAGGCAATTTGAACAACGACATTGGGGTGCCTCAAACCTTGCTGCGCCTGCGTGCCCATCACCGCAGTGCTGTGGTGGAGTTGGGCATGAACCATCCAGGTGAAATTGCTGGTTTGGCTGACATGACGCAAGCCACCGTGGCTGTGGTGAATAACGCCCAGCGTGAACACCAAGAGTACATGGCCACCGTCGACGCGGTGGCGCAAGAAAACGGCGAAGCCATCAAGGCTTTGCCAGCCCACGGTGTGGCGGTGTTTCCCGCGCATGACGCCTACAGCACGTTGTGGAAAACCTTGGCGGGCAGCCGTACTTGCCTGCGGTTCTCCATGACCGCCAATGTGGCTGACAACGCCGAAGTTCAGTTGCTCAAAGCCGATTGGTTGAATGACCACTGGTCAGTCGAAGCACAAACCCCTGCAGGCGTTTTGCGCACGCAACTGCACATTGCCGGTCGTCACAACGTAGGCAATGCGCTGGCGGCGACCGCTTGTGCGTTGGCTGCAGGTGTGTCGCTCGATGTCATTGCCCAAGGTCTCCACCATTTCGAACCTGTCAAAGGCCGCTCCCGTGCATTTGGCATTCAATGCCAAGGCCGTGACATCACCGTGGTGGATGACACCTACAACGCCAATCCTGATTCTGTGCGTGCAGCCATCGATGTGTTGGCTGAATTGCCAGCGCCACGTTTGCTCGTATTGGGCGATATGGGCGAGGTGGGAACACAAGGCCCTGAGTTTCATCAAGAGGTGGGCTTGCATGCCGCACAGCAAGGCATTGACCATGTGTTGTGTTTGGGTGATTTGGCCGCGCACACCGCTCGCGCGTGCGGCGCACAGGCGCAGCACATGAGCGACATCGACAGCTTGAACCAACGCGTGATGCAACACCTGCCAACAGTTGGCAGCGTGTTGATCAAAGGCTCACGATTCATGAAGATGGAGCGCGTGATCGAAGCGATCAACGCCTGTCACGACCACAACAAAAAGGAAACCACGCCATGCTGCTGACCCTGGCCCAATGGCTGCAAACCCTCTCGCCAGAATTTGGCTTTTTCCGCGTGTTTCAGTACATCACGTTTCGTGCGGTGATGGCAGCGCTGACGGCGTTGTTGATCGGTTTGATCGCGGGTCCTGCCGTGATTCGTGGTTTGGCCGCTTTGAAAATTGGTCAACCCATCCGCGAATACGCGATGGAAACACATTTGTCTAAGAGCGGTACACCCACCATGGGCGGTGTGTTGATTTTGATTGGCATCGCCATCTCCACCTTGTTGTGGGCTGATTTGTCGAACCGGTTTGTGTGGATCGTGATGATCGTGACTTTTGGTTTTGGCGCGATTGGTTGGGTGGATGACTGGCGCAAAGTGGTCAACAAAGATCCCGAAGGGATGCGCTCACGCGAAAAATACATGTGGCAATCCATCATCGGTTTGGTGGCAGCCCTCTACATGGTGTTCAGCATTTCAGAGAGCAACAACTTCAAAGTGGCCGAACTGTTCATCTCTTGGGTGCAATCGGGCTTTGATGTGAACTTGCCACCCAAAGCAGGTTTGATGGTGCCGTTCTTCAAAGAAATCACTTATCCCCTCGGCGTGTTTGGGTTCGTCATCATGACCTACTTGGTCATCGTGGGTTCTAGCAATGCCGTGAACTTGACCGACGGTTTAGATGGCTTGGCCATCATGCCTGTGGTGATGGTGGGCTCGGCACTCGGTGTGTTTGCCTACGTCACAGGCAGCGCTGTGTATTCCAAATATTTGTTCTTCCCGCACATTCCTGGCTCGGGTGAGTTGCTCATCTTCTGTGCTGCCATGGCAGGTTCAGGCTTGGCCTTTTTGTGGTTCAACACCCACCCTGCGCAAGTGTTCATGGGGGATGTGGGGGCGCTCGCTTTGGGTGGGGCGCTTGGCACGATTGCGGTGATCGTGCGTCAAGAAATTGTGCTGGCCATCATGGGCGGCATCTTTGTGGTCGAAGCCTTGTCGGTCATGTTGCAAGTGACGTACTTCAAGTACACCAAAAAGAAATATGGCGAAGGCCGTCGCATCTTGAAGATGGCGCCTTTGCATCACCACTTTGAAAAGAGCGGCTGGAAAGAAACCCAAGTCGTTGTGCGTTTTTGGATCATCACCATGCTGCTGTGCTTGGTGGGGCTGTCCACCTTGAAGTTGAGATAAGACGATGCAGCAACTCCACAACCAATCGGTGCTGATTCTGGGCTTGGGTGATTCCGGCTTGGCGATGGCGCGTTGGTGCGCGCGCTTCGGTGCGCATGTGAGGGTGGTGGACACCCGCGAAGCGCCACCTCATTTGGCGGCCTTGCATGCTGAGTTGCCGCACGTGACGTTTGTGCATGGCGCATTCGATGCCAGCTTGGTCGAAGGCCAAGATGTGCGCGCGGTGTTCAAGAGCCCAGGTCTGAGCCCTGAGTCAGTCGCACCCGTGTGGAATGCTGCCGTGGCCGCTGGCTTGTGGGTCGGCACGGAGTTGACTTTGTTTGCACAAGCGCTGAGCGATTTGCAAACCAGCATGGCTTATCACCCCAAGGTGTTGGCCATCACGGGTACGAACGGTAAAACCACCGTGACGTCATTGACCGGACGTTTGTTGGAGCGAGCTGGCAAAAGCGTGGCCGTGGCGGGCAATATTGGCCCCACCTTGCTTGATACCCTGTCGCAAGCACTCGACAAAGCCGCTGAAGCACAAGCTGCAGCAGCACAGGCTGCTCAGATGGCGCGCGACGCCGAAGAGGCCCTGGCTCAAGAGGCAACAGCCGAGGGTGATGGTGAATCACAAATGGCATTGACAGGCGATGCCGAGGCTGAACAACAGCCAGAAGCTGCCGCGACAGATGATGAACGCTTCGAGGTCGATTTGCCGCCGCTGGAGCCACCTCCGCCACCGCCTGCTGATCATCCCTATTTGCCACAGGTGTGGGTGTTGGAGTTGTCGAGCTTCCAGTTAGAAGGCGTGGACAACTTCGAACCCACAGCCGCCACAGTGCTCAATCTCACCCAAGATCATCTGGATTGGCACGGCAGCATGGACGGTTACAGCGCGGCCAAAGCGCGTATTTTTGGCAAGCGCGGTGTGATGGTGCTCAACCGTGAAGATGCGGGTGTGATGGTCATGTTGGATAGCGCGCCTGTGGAAGTGCCAGAGGTTGTTGCCAAACCTTCACGTGCCAAGGCCGCCAAAGTGCAAGTGCGTGCACATCTCAGCTTTGGTGGTGATTTGCCACAACGCCCCAGTGACTACGGCATTGAAACCGTCAACGGCATGACATGGCTGGTGCGCGCCTTAGAGGCAGACGAGACACGCAAGCGTAAAAAAGACGACGAAGAAGAAATTCACATCCAACGTTTGATGCCCGCTGATGCACTGCGCATCCGTGGCCGCCACAACGCACTCAATGCCTTGGCTGCTTTGGCATTGGCAGGACATGCCGGTGGCGACTTGGCCCCGATGTTGTTTGGTTTGCGCGAGTACCAGGGTGAGCCACATCGTGTGGAACCCGTCACGGTGCTCAACGGCGTGGAATATTTTGACGACAGCAAAGGCACCAATGTGGGAGCCACCGTGGCTGCATTGCATGGTCTAGGCGTGGATCGCCGTTTGGTGGTGATTCTGGGTGGCGATGGCAAGGGCCAAGACTTTGCGCCTTTGGCTGAACCCGTGGCGCGTTATGCACGTGCTGTGGTGCTGATCGGCCGTGATGCCCCTGCTTTGCGCGAGGTGTTGCAACACAGTGGTGTGACTTTGATGGATGCCAACTCTTTAGAGGAGGCTGTGACGTTGTGTAGTCAGCAAGCACATTCGGGTGATGCGGTGTTGTTGTCGCCCGCTTGCGCCAGCATGGACATGTTCCGCAACTACGCGCACCGCGCGGAGGTGTTTGTGAACGCCGTGAACCACTTGGTGGAAGAAGCAGGAGGTATGGTGTGAGTGACACCACGACACCAGCCAAGCTCTCTTTGATGCAACGCATCAAGGAACGGTTGAACCAATTGATCACGCCCACGCCAGAAAGTGGCATGGATGCGTTGCCTGTGCGTGTCCATGGCACTGAGTTTGCGCGTACCGCCGCTTCACCCGTGCATGTCAAAGGGTTTGATCAACCGTTGGTGTGGGTCACCTTTGCACTGTTGATGTTTGGTTTGGTGATGGTGTACTCAGCCTCCATTGCGATTCCTGATAACCCACGTATGGGGGCGGGTTACACCCAAACCCATTTCTTGTTGCGACACGGGATGTCACTCTTCGTTGCATTTGTGGCTGCCTTGTTGGCATTTCAAGTGCCACTCAACACCTGGGAGCGCATCGCACCTTGGGTGTTTGTGGTGTCTATCGTGTTGTTGATCGTGGTGTTGATTCCCTTCATCGGCAAATCGGTCAATGGCGCTCGTCGTTGGATTGGCCTAGGTTTCATGAATTTCCAACCGTCTGAGTTGGCCAAGTGGGGCGTGTTGCTGTATGCCGCTAACTACATGGTGCGCAAGATGGATGTGAAAGAAAACTTCTTTGCTGCGGTCACCCCGATGGGGGTCGCAGTCTCTGTGGTGGGGTTGCTTTTGTTGTCTGAGCCGGATATGGGTGCGTTCATGGTGATCGCTGTGATTGCGATGGGCATCTTGTTTTTAGGCGGCGTCAATGCACGCATGTTCTTCTTGATTGCCACGGCACTGATCGGTGTATTCGGTCTCATCATTGCGACGTCTGAGTGGCGGCGCGAACGCATTTTTGCGTACCTCGACCCATGGAGCATGGAGCATGCGTTGGGCAAGGGGTATCAGTTGTCACACTCACTCATTGCAATTGGACGTGGTGAAATTTTTGGTGTGGGTTTGGGTGGCAGCGTCGAAAAGTTGCATTGGTTGCCCGAAGCACACACCGACTTTTTGTTGGCTGTGATTGGTGAAGAGTTTGGTTTTGTCGGTGTGGTGGCTGTGATTGGCTTGTTCATGTGGTTGACGCGTCGCATCATGTACATCGGTCGACAAGCCATCGCCATGGACCGTGTGTTTGCTGGCTTGGTGGCGCAAGGTGTCGGCATTTGGATTGGTTTTCAGTCCTTCATCAATATGGGGGTGAACTTGGGCGCCTTGCCGACCAAAGGTTTGACCTTGCCACTCATGAGCTACGGCGGTTCAGCTATTTTGTTGAATCTCATCGCCATTGCAGTCGTGCTGCGCGTGGATTTTGAAAACCGCGTGGTGATGCATGGAGGCCGCTTATGAGCATGGCACCACGCACGGCACTCATCATGGCGGGTGGCACAGGGGGGCACATCTTCCCAGGTCTCGCCGTGGCTGAACAGTTGCGCGCCCAAGGTTGGCAGGTGCATTGGTTGGGTGCGCCTTCTCCTAGTATGGAAAGTCAACTGGTGCCGCCACGTGGCTTCGCGTACGAAACAGTGGCCTTTGGTGGCGTGCGCGGCAAAGGTGTCAAAACATTGGCGTTGTTGCCTTTCAAATTGCTGCGTGCGTTTTGGCAAAGCCTGTGTGTGGTGCGTCGTGTCAAACCCGATGTGGTGGTGGGCCTTGGCGGCTACATCACATTTCCAGCCGGCATGATGGCGGTGCTGTGTGGCAAGCCTTTGGTGTTGCACGAACAAAACTCAGTGGCAGGCATGGCCAACAAGGTGTTGAGCGGTGTGGCTGATCGCGTGTTCAGCGCCTTCCCCAATGTGTTGCCAAAAGCGGAGTGGGTAGGCAACCCGATGCGCGCTGGTTTCGTGAACCAGCCTGAGCCTGCACATCGTTTTGCAGATCGCACAGGTCCGCTGCGTGTGTTGGTGGTCGGTGGCAGTTTGGGTGCGCAAGCACTCAACACGGTGGTGCCACAAGCTTTGGCCAAAATCCCGCACGACCAACGCCCTACCGTCACCCATCAAAGTGGCGCCAAACAAATTGAGGCCTTGCGCTCTGCCTACGAAGAGGCCCGTGTGCAAGCCGAGTTGACGCCATTCATCGACGACACCGCACAAGCCTTTGCCGATGCGGATGTGGTGATTGCCCGCGCCGGTGCCAGCACGGTGACCGAACTTGCCGCTGTTGGCGTTGCTGCCATTTACGTGCCGTTCCCCCATGCGGTGGACGATCACCAAACCACCAACGCTCGTTTTGTGGTGGATGCCGGTGGTGGTTGGTTGTTGCCCCAAAACGAATTGAAAGCCCAAGACTTGGCTGACCGTTTGCAATTCATGACGCGCCGCACTCTGTTGGCTTGCGCAGAGAAGGCCTATGCCGTGCGCCAAGTCGAGGCCGTGTCACAGGTGGTGGCTGCTTGCGAACAGCTCGCAGCGAAGGGAAAGAAAAAATGAAACACGCCATTCGTCACATCCATTTCGTCGGTATCGGCGGTGCAGGCATGAGTGGCATTGCCGAGGTGCTGCTGAACTTAGGGTACGCCGTGTCTGGCTCTGACTTGTCAGACAGTGCCGCTTTGAAGCGTTTGCAAAGCTTGGGCATCCAAACCCATGTGGGGCACGATGCCAAAAACATCGTGGGTGCGGATGCGGTGGTCACATCCACAGCGGTGCAAGCCGACAACCCCGAAGTGGTGGCCGCGCATGCCAAGCTCATTCCTGTGGTGCCGCGGGCCGTCATGCTTGCCGAGTTGATGCGCCTCAAAACGGGTGTGGCGATTGCAGGCACGCACGGCAAAACCACCACCACCAGTTTGGTGGCGAGCGTGTTGGCTGAGGCTGACATGGACCCCACGTTTGTGATCGGTGGCAAGCTCAACAGTGCAGGCGCGAATGCCAAGCTGGGTTCAGGTGACTACATCGTGGTGGAAGCCGATGAGTCAGACGCGTCGTTCCTGAATCTCTTGCCTGTGATGGCGGTGGTGACCAACATCGACGCAGATCACATGGACACCTATGGCCATGACTTCAACAAGTTGAAGGGTGCGTTCATCGAGTTCTTGCACCGCATGCCTTTCTATGGCGCAGCGATCTTGTGCACAGACGATGCAGCGGTACGCAGCATCTTGCCCGAGGTATCACGCCCCATCACCACGTACGGTTTCAACGAAGAAGCGCAAGTGCGTGCTGTGAACGTGCGTGCCGACAACGGTCGCATGTGCTTCACCGTGCAACGTCGCAACGGTGTCACCTTGCCTGACCTCGACATCACGCTCAATTTGGCGGGCGAGCACAACGTGCTCAACGCCTTGGCCGCCATTGCGATTGCGGTGGAGTTGAACGTGCCCGACGAGGCGCTGCAAAAAGCATTGGCTGAATTCAAAGGCGTGGGACGTCGCTTCCAACGTCATGGCGAAGTGGCGGCAAAGAACGGTGGTGAGTTCACCCTCATTGAAGACTATGGCCATCACCCCGTCGAAGTGGCTGCTACTTTGGCTGCGGCGCGTGGTGCATTCCCCGGTCGTCGTTTGGTGCTGGCGTTTCAGCCACACCGCTACACCCGCACGCGAGACTGCTTTGAAGACTTTGTGCAAGTCATGGGGCGTGCCGATGTGTTGTGGCTGTCTGAAATTTATGCCGCAGGCGAAACACCGATTCCTGCCGCCGACGGTCGTGCCTTGTCACGAGCCATGCGTGTGGCGGGGCACGAGGCTTTGGTGTTCGTGGATGACATTCAAAACATGGCCCAAGTCATTGCCGACAACGCCCAAGCCGGGGATGTGGTGATGTGCATGGGCGCAGGCTCGATTGGCCAAGTGCCACCCAAAGTGCTGGCGTTGGTGCAACAACATAAGAGTTAAAAAATGACGTTCAATCTCAACACTGCCAAAGTTGCCGTCCTCACAGGAGGCCTATCTGCTGAGCGTGATGTGTCCATCATGTCGGGTAACGGTGTGCTCAAAGCGCTGCAAAGCAAAGGCGTCAATGCCTCCGCATTTGATCCCGCCAAACGCGGCTTGGACGAACTTAAACGCGAAGGCTACACCCACGCGTTCATTGCATTACATGGTCGCTACGGCGAAGACGGTGCCGTGCAAGGTGCGTTGGAGTTGTTAGGCATTCCCTACACCGGTTCGGGTGTGATGGCTTCGGCCATGGCCATGGACAAGGTGATGACCAAGCGCGTGTGGAGTGCTGTTGGTTTGTCGACGCCGAGCTATGTGTGGTTGTCGCCCGAAGACCAAACCGCTGAGAACATCCAAGCCATTCCAGCCAAGCTGGGTTTGCCGCTGATCGTCAAGCCACCGCGCGAGGGTTCGTCGATTGGCATGAGCAAAGTCACACAAGCCAGCGAAATCAAGGCCGCCGCAGAGTTGGCCACGAGGTACGACCCAGACCTGTTGTGCGAAGAGTTCATCACAGGTGAAGAGCTGACATGCCCCATCTTGGGCAATGGGCCCAATGCACGCGCCTTGCCCGTGGTGCGCATCGCCGCACCTGACGGTTCGTATGACTACAACAACAAGTACTTCACCGACGATGTGAAGTACCACTGCCCAAGCGGTTTGCCAGAAGCCGAAGAACAAGAAATCCAACGTCTCGTGGTTGCCGCGTATCGCGCCTTAGGTTGCCGCGGCTGGGGGCGTGCCGACATCATGTTGCGTGCATCTGACCGCAAGCCGTTTTTGTTGGAGATGAACACGTCTCCTGGCATGACCAGCCACTCTTTGGTGCCCATGTCCGCACGTGCTGCCGGTATCAGCTACGAAGACTTGTGCTTGTTGTTGCTGCAAAGCGCCACGCTCGATCACCCTGGAGGTCCTCAAGCCGTATGACCACGCGCTACACCCATTTGCGCCCCCGTCCTGAGGTGAATGCCTCGGTGCCGGTGCCGCTCGACGTCAAACTCATGCACATGGCCGCATCGCTCATGTTCGTGGCTTTGGTCGTGGGTACGTTGGTGGGTGGTCTGTGGGCCTTGGTGCAGTTGCCCGCATTTGCTTTGAAAGGCATCACGGTCAAGGGCGATGTAGAGCACAACAACGAAGTGACCTTGCGCGCCAATGTGGTGACCAAGTTCACGGGCAATTTCTTCACCGCCGATTTGGGGCGTGTGCGCAGTGCATTTGAGAGCGTGCCTTGGGTGCGTTTGGCTTCGGTGCAACGCGAGTTCCCCAACCGTTTGCGTGTGACCTTGCAAGAACACAAGCCCGTGGCCTATTGGGGCGATGACGGTGAGCAGCGCATGGTCAACAGCTACGGCGAAGTGTTTGAAGCCAATGTCGGCGATTTGGATGACGACAAGATGCCACGCTTGAGTGGGCCTGATAGTCAATCGCAGCAAGTGTTGGCGATGTATTTGGCATTGGAGCCGGCGTTCAAAGGCTTGAGTTTGCCGGTAGATAGTTTGGCGTTGACCGATCGCGGAAGTTGGCGTGCCAAGTTGTCCCAGGGTGCGGTGATTGAGTTGGGGCGCGGCAGTGTGGAAGACGTGATGGTACGTGTGCAACGTGTGTCGCATACCTTGGCACAGGTCACGCAAAAACTAGGACGCAAAGTTACAGCGATTGAATCCGCTGATTTGCGACATGACAACGGTTATGCGCTTCGATTGCGCGGGGTGAGCACGCAAGACGTGTCTGCCAAGCGCTGACGAGTACACAAAAAGAAGACGAGAAAGAACGAGGCTGTTATGGCAAAAGAGTACAAAGATTTGGTAGTCGGCTTAGACATTGGCACTGCCAAAGTCATGGTGGTCGTGGCCGAAGTCATGCCCGATGGTGAGCTCAAACTGGCTGGTCTTGGTGTAGCACCCAGCAATGGATTGAAACGTGGTGTGGTCGTGAATATCGATGCCACGGTTCAAAGCATTCAGCAGGCTCTCAAAGAAGCTGAGTTCATGGCGGATTGCAAAATCACGCATGTCTATACGGGCATCACGGGCAGCCACATTCGAGGATTTAACTCCACAGGCATGGTGGCGGTAAAAGACAAAGAAGTCACGGCCGCTGATGTGGCACGTGTGGTCGAAACAGCCAAAGCCATCAATATCTCTACCGACCAACGCTTGTTACTGGTTGAGCCGCAAGAGTTTGTGATTGATGGGCAAGATGTGAAGCAACCCATCGGCATGAGTGGTATTCGCTTAGAAGCCAAGGTTCACATTGTGACGGGCGCGCAGAGTGCAGCCGAAAACATCATCAAATGCGTACGTCGTTGTGGCTTAGATGTCGATCGTTTGATGCTTAACCCACTGGCGTCCAGCATGTCGGTCTTGACGGACGATGAACGAGAACTCGGTGTGGCGTTGGTCGATATTGGTGCAGGTACGACAGATGTGGCAATTTTCACCAATGGTGCAATTCGTCATACCGCTGTGATTCCAATTGCGGGTGATTTGATCACCAGCGATATTGCGATGGCTTTGCGCACGCCCACCAAAGACGCTGAAGAAATCAAGATTGAATCTGGCTATGCCAAACAGTTGTTGGCCGATCCAGAAGTGCAAGTGGAAGTTCCTGGTTTAGGTGATCGGGGGCCTCGCATGTTGAGTCGCCAAGCTTTAGCGGGGGTGATTGAGCCCCGTGTCGAAGAGATTTTCTCCCTGGTTCAACAGGTCATTCGCGATTCGGGTTACGAAGAAGTCTTGTCTTCAGGCATTGTTCTCACAGGGGGCAGTGCTGTCATGCCGGGCATGGTGGAGTTGGGAGAAGATATTTTCTTGAAACCAGTGCGCCGCGGTGTTCCGCACTACAACGGCGTCTTGGCCGACATGGTGGCACAACCGCGTGCCGCGACCGTGATGGGCTTGCTGGTGGAAGCAGGTGTGGACTGCCAGCGCGGCATGAAAGTTTCACAAAAGAGTGGGTCCGTGAATTCGTTGATGGACCGTCTCAAAGATTGGTTTGTGGGGAACTTCTGAACATGATTCCTCCCACCTTGCTTTATCTCGCACGCGGTAGTCCGCCGCAACGATCGCACAGGCATCGACGATGTCGATCCTGTGTGGCACACGCGCCACCCTCGTAGAAGGAGCGCAATGAATCAAAAGCAAAACATAAACACTAGGCAACTGCAAATTTTTAGATTAGGAGAAACATCATGAGCATCGAAATGATCGAAGTGGAAGCATTCAACTCAGGCACGCAAATCAAAGTCATCGGCGTGGGTGGCGGTGGCGGCAACGCTGTGGAGCACATGATCAGCTCTGGCGTTCAAGGCGTGGAGTTCGTCACGGCGAACACCGACGCACAAGCCCTGCGCGTGAGCAATGCGCACAAAGTGATTCAGTTGGGTTCTACAGGCTTGGGCGCTGGTAGCAAGCCAGAGCGCGGCCGTGAAGCGGCTGAAGCCGCGATTGACGACATCCGTTTGGCACTCGAAGGCACCAATATGTTGTTCGTGACCGCCGGTATGGGTGGCGGCACAGGCACAGGTGCTGCACCTGTGGTGGCTCGCGTGGCCCGTGAAATGGGTATCTTGACGGTGGGTGTGGTGACCAAACCTTTCGAGTTTGAAGGTAGCCGCCGCATGAACAATGCCGAAGCCGGCTTGTCCGAACTCGAAGCCAACGTGGACTCACTCATCGTGGTGTTGAACGAAAAGCTGATGGATGTGTTGGGCGAAGATGCCAGCCAAGACGAAGCCTTCGCTTTTGCCAACGATGTGTTGAAGAACTCCGTGGGTGGTATTGCCGAAATCATCAATGTGGAAGCCTTGGTGAACGTCGACTTTGAAGACGTGCGCACCGTGATGAGCGAAACTGGCAAAGCCATGATGGGCACGGCTGCAGCCAGCGGCCCAGACCGTGCACGCATCGCTGCTGAACAAGCGGTGGCTTGCCCATTGCTCGAAGGCGTGGACATGTCGGGTGCCAAGGGCGTGTTGGTGTTGATCACTGCAGCCAAGGGCGGCTTGAAGTTGTCCGAGTCTCGCGAAGCGATGAACACCATCCGCAAGTTTGCGTCACCTGATGCCCACGTGATTTACGGCACGGCATACGATGAAAACTTGGGCGACCAAATTCGTGTCACCGTGGTGGCCACTGGTTTGGCTGGCAGCCGTCGCGCAGCACCTCAGTTGCAAGTGTTGCGCACAGGTACGGATGGCATCGGTTTCCCCACAACACAAGCGAACAATGCATCGCCTGCCGGCGTGTTGGCGGCGGCGTCTGCTGGTTTGGCTGGTTTGGCCGCTGGTTTGGGTGTGAGCCCAAGCGTTGCACAGCCGAACTACGACGCGATGTCATCACCTGCGGTGTTCCGTAACAACCGTACTTCAGCCGCTGCCAAGGTGGATGCCTTGTCATCAGGCGGTATGGATGACTATGAAATTCCAGCTTTCTTGCGCAAGCAAGCAGACTGAGTTTCTATCAAGGTCATTGAATCAATGAATCGCCCTTGAATGGGCGATTCATTAAAATCAAGCCGTGCTTAAACAAAGAACCCTTCAATCTCTCACCAAAGCCGTTGGCGTTGGTTTGCATAGCGGCCAACGCGTGGAGCTGACGCTGCGTCCTGCGCAACCTGACACGGGCATTGTGTTCCGTCGAGTAGATTTGCCGCAGCCTGTCGACATCCCCATCACGGCCACCGCTGTGACAGATACTCGCTTGGCGTCGACCATTTCCAATGGTGGTGCGAAGGTGTTCACGGTCGAGCATTTGATGTCGGCTTGTGCAGGTCTTGGCATTGACAACCTGTACATCGATATCACCGCCGAAGAAGTGCCCATTCTGGATGGGTCGGCCTCGTCATTTGTGTTTTTGTTGCAAAGCGCAGGCATCGTTGAGCAAAACGCCCCCAAACGTTTCATCCGTGTTTTGAAGTCTGTTGAGGTGCGAGAAGGCGAGGGGGCCAATACCAAGTGGGCCAGACTGGACCCGCACCATGGCTACAAACTGAGTTTCGAAATTGATTTCCGCCACCCTGCGGTTGATTCCACAGGGCAAAGCGTGGTGTTCGATATGGACACGGATGTCTACACCCGTGACATTGCGCGTGCCCGCACCTTTGGTTTCACGCGTGATGTAGAAATGATGCGTGCCAATGGTCTTGCCTTGGGCGGTGGTTTGGACAATGCCATCGTGATGGATGACTACAAGGTTCTGAACAGTGACGGTTTGCGCTACGACGATGAATTTGTGAAGCACAAAATTCTCGATGCCATGGGGGATCTGTATTTGATTGGCAAGCCCCTGTTGGCCTCGTATGTGGCGTTCCGCTCGGGTCACGCCATGAACAATGTGCTGTTGCGGGAACTGCTCAGCCAGCCAGATGCCTACGAGGTCGTGACGTTTGATGATGCACGCAAAGCACCTCCGGGTTTGGCGCAACTGGCACCAGCTTGGTGATCCGCCCCTAAGTTCTGTCTTTTATCTGCTGCGTCCACTTTTATACATGCCGCTGGTGCTGCGTTGAAGCGCTGTGGCTTGTGCTAATTTCGCCATCGAGTGACCCGCGTGGGCATGGGTAATCGCAATACCTAGAGCATCTGCTGCATCCGGTCCAGGTAATCCGGGAAGATTCAATAACCGCTTGACCATCTCTTGCACTTGTTCTTTCTTGGCCAAGCCGTGTCCGGCGACGGCTTGTTTCATTTGCAAGGCCGTGTACTCCGCGACAGGTAAATTGCAAGTGGCCAAAGCCGTGATGCACGCGCCGCGTGCTTGCCCTAAAAGCAAGGTGGCTTGAGGGTTGACGTTCACAAACACGATCTCCACCGCTGAAGTATCTGGTTTGTAACGCTCCGCCACTTCATGAATGCCGTCGAACAGAACCTTCAAGCGTTCGGCCAAATTGCCCTGTTCTTGTTTGTTAGTTTTGATGGTGCCGCTGGCCACATAAAGCAATTGGCTGCCGTGCTTTTCGACCACGCCAAAGCCGGTGGTACGCAAGCCGGGGTCAATGCCAAGGATGCGCATCAGGGCAACTGTGCGCTACCCATGCGCATCAAAATGATTTCGGTACGGCCTGATAGGTATTCAGACTGCGGGAATTTTTGGTAATGCTTGGGGCGAGGCAGCATTACTGCCAAACGCCCGGCTTCCCAAGGCGTGAGCTGTGAAGCAGGCTTTTGAAAATAATGTTGTGCTGCCGCTTCCGCGCCAAAAATTCCTTCACCCCATTCCACATGGTTGAGGTAAATCTCCAAGATGCGCTGTTTGCTGAGCAAGCCTTCGAGCATCAAGGTGAGTACAAACTCTTGTCCCTTGCGAATGAAAGTGCGTTCGCCCGAGAGAAATAAATTCTTGGCGAGTTGCTGGGTGATGGTGGAACCGCCAACGATTTTGGGCGCCGTTTTACCTTGCGCTTTTTTGCTCATCTGCAATTCGGCCTTGGCGTTTTTGGCCCATGCTTTTTCAATTGCATCCCATTGCACACCATCGTGTTGCGCGAAGATGTCGTCTTCAGAGGCAATCACTGCACGCTTGAGGTTGTTCGAAATTTGTACGTAGGGCACCCAGTCTTGCCGCCAAGGCAATCGGTTTTTGGTGCTGACAATGCGCCAAGCCTCCGACCGTTCAAACGTCGTAGATTCTGGCGACACGCGAGCCATGACCGCAATGCGTGCCAAAAAGAACACTTGCAAACCTACCCACGCCACGGCAATCAGCAGCAGCCAGCGCAACCACGGTCGAAAGCGGGTGGTGTTCATTGGGCTTCTCCACCTTTCGTTTGCAACACATTGTCTCGGCTGAAGATGAAGCGCGAGACAACGGCGAGTTGATCGGCTTGTCGACGCATCTCTTCTGTGAAGTCGCCAAAAGGCCCTGCCGCCGTGGCAATGGCTTGGGCGCGACGGTCAAGGTCGGCATTGCCTGAACTTTGCACCACCTCGGTCGCGAGTACACGGCCATCGGTGTTCACGGTGACGATCATCGTCAACTCGCCGTAAAGTTTTTGTCCGCTAGAAGTTGCAGGAAAGTAGCGCGTGCCTCTGGCCTCGATTTTGCGGCGCAAGCTGTCGTAATACAGGGCATAAGCCACTTGTTTGGTGGCGGGGCTGACGTAGTGTTTGCGCGGGCGTGCGTTGTCTTGGTTGATGCGTTGTTCAATCTCAGCCAAGAGCTTGAGCAGTTGACGCCGTTTTTGTTCAACCGCTTCTTGTTCAGCTTGCGATTTTTGGGGTTGAGGTGGGGGCAGTTGCGCGAGCAGATTCTTCACTTGCGCCAACAGCAGCGATTGCTCTTTGCGCATGGCGGCCACTTGGCGTTGCATCGACTCAGCCATGTCGCCCACCGAGGTGGTGGCCGCAGTGGGGAGTGGTGATGCTGCGCGGCCACTCTTGAGTTCACCACCGCCTGCCAATTGCGTTTGTGCCAAGGCTTGCGCTTTGTCAGGTGCGTCGGCTTTGGCTCGGGTGTTGACCAAAATCACATCCAGCGGGGCATCGCTGAACAAACGGTCGAAACGTTCAGGGTCCGCAATGCGCAGGGTGAGCAACGTCCCATGAAAGGCCAACGAAATGAACAAGGCTTTTTGCAGCCTAGACCAGTTGCGCCATGAACCACGTGCCAGCATCACGCTGTGTTTCCTTCGTTTGCAGTGGCTTCGTTCACATCCATCGCCAAGGCAATCGGGCCTGCGGCACTGTCGTCTTCGTCGTCGGTCATGTCGGCCTCTTCGGCGCTGGCAGGTGTATCCGCTTCCAAGATGTGCAGCAACTGGCCGCTGATGTCGAGGCTGATGTCGTCTATCTCACTCAAGCGCAATTGCACATGGGCACCACGCGGTAAATCGCCGCCGCCGAACACAGGCAAGACCAAAGGTAAATCATCGGCGCGCGCCATCGGAGGCTGGCCGGGGAAGGCTTTGAAGATGGTGGCACTGAGTTCGGTGATGTTGTTTTGCTTGAGGTACTGCAGCGTCCAAAAACGCTCCATGCCGTTTTGGTAGGCGTTGTACGCGCCATACGCGCCATCGAACGCCGAGATGATCGCAAACAGCTCCGCGTCCTTTGGCTTGAACGGTGCTGCCAACGCGGCGGTGCTGCCGTGCTTGGCGCACGCCATGATTTGCCATTGGTTGACGAGGTCGGTGTAGCGACGCAGCGGCGATGTGCTCCACGCATAGCTGGGTACGCCAATGCCGGCATGTGGCAAAGCTTTGGTGCCCATGCGTACTTTGACACCCGACAGCAAGCTGGCTTGGCTGCGGTAGATGCCTGGCACGCCGAGTTCGGCCATCCATTGGCCCCAAGTGCTGTTGGCCAAGATCATGGCTTCGGCCACCATCAAATCCAGCGGTGCACCGCGTTGGCGGATGCTGATGTGCACTTGCTCATGGCCTGCAGGTTCGCTGCCCTCGTTGCCGACCAATCGGAAGTTGTAGTCGGGTCGGTTGAAGGTTTCGGGTTTGCCTCGCACCACTTCGCGTTGCGCTTTGAGGTGTTTGGCCAAGCGGAACAAAAAGGCGAGTTGCACGCGTGGCATGGCAGGCTCTGTCGTGCCTGCCGCGTGCGTGAACGTATCGTCTTGCAGCCATGCTTCGGTGACGATGGCATCGAGTTGGTCATGGCGCAAATTGGCCGCGATGCGCACACGCTCCACGCGCGTTTCGGTGTTTTGCAAAGCGAGTGTGGCTTCGTCAAACGTGGCGTACAGCGATACGGCAGGGCAGTCACGCCCCTCTTGCAAGGTGTAGGTTTGCACCACGTCATCGGGCAGCATGGTGATTTTGTAGCCCGGCATGTAGACGGTGGACAAACGCTGGCGACCCAGTTGGTCAATCGCATCGCCCGGCTTCAGGGCCAGCGCAGGCGCTGCGATGTGAATGCCTAAGGTGACCGTGCCAGTGCCTAAGCCTTGCACCGATAACGCGTCGTCAATCTCGGTGGTTTGCGAGTCGTCAATCGAGTAGGCCTGCACGTTGGCGAGTGGCAAGTCGTCCGCAATCGCAGGGGCTTGCAGCGCAGGGAAACCTGTGCCCTTGGGGAAGTTGTCAAACAGAAAGCGCTGCCAATGGAACTGATAGGCCGAGGTGATGGCGCCTGCTTTTTGCAGCAACGCGAGTGGTGCAGTTTGTGTGGCGCGTGCAGCTTCGACCACCGCTTTGTATTCGGGCGCATTCTTGTCGGGCTTGAACAAGATTTTGTAAAGCTGCGTGCGAATCGGTTCGGGGCATGTGCCTTGGCCTAATTCAGTTGCCCAGCTTTCAATTTGTGCTTGGATTTGTTTTTTCTTTTCAATGCCAGCCAGTGCTTGGGCAATCACTTCGGCAGAGGCTTTCTTGAAGCGTCCTTTGCCCGCACGTCGAAAGTAATGCGGGGCGTCGTACAAGCGAAACAGCGCCGCCGTTTGTTCGGTCAGTGTCGCTTGCGCGCTGAAGTATTCACGGGCGAGGTCGGCAAAACCGAACTCGTCTTCGGGGGCGAACTCCCAAGCGAGGTCGAGCTCGATGGTGGGGCTCAAGGCTTGCGCATCGCGCATGAGGTCGGCGGGCGATGGCTTGTCAAACTTGAGCAATAAATTGGCAGCCTTGACCTTGACCCGTTTGCCGGATTCCAGCTCGATTTGGGCCGAACTTTCTGCTTCGGAAAGGATGCGGCCTGTCTGGAATTTTCCAGCTTCTTCAAACAATGCGTACATGGACGACATTGTCCCACGCTCGACCTAGGGTGCAGGTTGCAAATCTAGAAATTCCAAGAGCTGCGGTAAGTGCTGTGCGAAGTCGCTGATGGCGTGATCACCCCCTTCTAAAACCACCTGCTGCGAGCCTGGGTAGCGTGCGGTCATTTCGCGCCAGTTCAACACTTCGTCGCCTTTGGCAATGAGTGCCCAAACGCGTTCAGGGTGTGGCAATGCCCCCACTTCTAAGGCTTGTAATTCATCGACAAATTCAGGTGCGAAGTAAAAACGCTCTGCGGGGTCGTGCCATGCAGTGTGTTCGCCAATGTAGTTGGCCAAATCGCGGGCGGGGTGAATGGCTGGATTGAGCAGCACGGCTTTGCAACCCTTGTGGGCGGCCAGCCATGTGGCGTAAAACCCGCCCAACGACGAACCGATGACCGCCATGCTTTGGGTGGGCCACTGGGCCGTACCTTGTGCAATCAAGGCTGCGGCGGCCTTGGGTGAAGGCGGTAGCTGTGGACACCACCATGTGATGTGTGGAAACCGTTGTGCCATGAGGGCTGCGACTAGCTTCGCTTTGGTGGACTGAGGCGAGGAGCGAAACCCGTGCAAATACAACACATGGGTGGTCGGTAACGAGGGGGTTGGTAAGGTCATGCCGCATGCTAGCAGTGCAGCTCAGCCAGGGGCTGTGACAGGGGATAATCCTGCCATGCCCACTGTTATTCACAAACCCAGCCCCTTTCAGCGTTTGATGCCTTTGCTCAAGGGTTTTGATGGACCGTTGGCATTTGGTATTTTCTTGCTGGCCTGTGCGGGCATGTTGACCATGTACTCATCGGGTTTTGCCAATGGTGCTCGTTTCTTTGACCATGGTCGCAACATGATGATTGCTGGCTTCATCATGTTTGTGGTGGCTCAAATTCCACCGCAACGTTTGATGGCATTTGCGGTGCCGTTGTACACCGTCGGTGTGGCTTTGTTAGTGGCTGTGGCTTTGTTTGGGTTGACAAAGAAAGGGGCGCGACGTTGGCTCAATATTGGCGTGGTGATTCAGCCGAGTGAGATCATGAAAATCGCCATGCCCCTGATGTTGGCTTGGTGGTTTCAAAAGCGAGAAGGCCAGTTGCGCCCGTTGGACTTCTTGGTGGCGGGGTTGCTGCTCATGGTGCCTGTGGGGCTGATCATGCGTCAACCTGATTTGGGGACATCGATCTTGGTCTTGTCTGCAGGCCTCGCCGTGATTTTCTTTGCTGGCTTGAGTTGGTGGCTCATCGTGCCGCCCATCATCTTGGGTGTGATTGGCGTGGCCTTGGTCGTGCTGTTTGAGCCCACCTTGTGTGCCGATGGCTTTCGTTGGCCCATCTTGCATGATTACCAACAGCAACGCATTTGCACGCTGCTAGATCCGACCCGAGATCCATTGGGTAAAGGTTTTCACATCATCCAAGGCATGATCGCGATTGGATCTGGCGGATTTTGGGGGAAAGGGTTTATGCAAGGAACCCAAACCCATCTTGACTTTATCCCTGAACGCACCACCGACTTCGTGTTCGCTGCGTTTGGCGAAGAGTTTGGTTTGGTGGGCAACTTGATGCTGATTGCCGGCTTTATCTTTTTGATTTTGCGTGGCTTGGCGATTGCCGTGGAAGGCCCTACCTTGTTTGCCCGTTTGTTGGCAGGTAGCGTGACCTTGAGTTTCTTCATTTATGCCTTTGTGAACATGGGTATGGTCAGCGGCATGTTGCCTGTGGTTGGCGTGCCATTACCTTTCATCAGCTACGGCGGCACGGCGATGGTGACACTCGGTTTGGGTCTAGGGATATTGATGTCGGTGGCCAAGGCCAAACAGTTGGTGCAGTCATAATTCGCGCATGATTTCACGCGAACCTACCCTTGAGCGATTGGCCATTGCCCGTCAACTTTTGTTAGAGCCTTTCGGTTTGGATGAAACCGACTTGGTGAAAACCTTGGCCGAAATCAAAGCACACAAGGTTGATGAAGCCGATTTGTATTTTCAATACACCCGTGCTGAGGGCTGGAGTTTGGAAGAGGGCATTGTCAAAACAGGCTCATTCAGCATTGACCAAGGTGTGGGTGTGCGCGCCGTGAGTGGCGAAAAGACCGCCTTTGCCTATTCCGACGATATTTCCAAAGCCTCCCTGCTTGACGCTGCACGCACTGTGCGTTCGATCGGTGCGGCGGCCAAAGGTGGGCGCGTCAAAGTGCCTGCTCGCAAAGTGGCATCGAGCCGTTCTTTGTATGGTGATTTAGATCCGATTGGCTCACTCAACAGCACAGAAAAAGTAGAGCTGTTGGGGCGTGTTGAACAGATGGCCCGTGCCAAAGATCCCCGTGTGATTCAAGTCATGGCGGGTTTGGCCAGCGAGTACGACGTGGTGATGGTGGTGCGTGCCGATGGCACGCTGGCCGCCGATGTGCGCCCCTTGGTGCGCTTGAGTGTCACGGTGATTGCCGAGCAAAGCGGTCGTCGTGAAATTGGCTCTGCCGGTGGTGGTGGCCGTTTTGGCTTAGACCACTTTGACGATGCTTTGGTGCAAACCTATGTGGATGAAGCCGTGCAATGCGCACTCACCAACCTCGATGCACGCCCCGCACCCGCAGGCGAGATGAGTGTGGTGTTGGGCCCAGGATGGCCTGGCATCTTGTTGCATGAGGCGATTGGTCATGGCTTGGAAGGCGACTTCAACCGCAAAGGCTCTAGCGCCTTCAGTGGCCGCATTGGGCAACGCGTGGCGGCCAAAGGTGTGACGGTGTTAGATGACGGCACCATTCCAGATCGCCGTGGCTCCCTCAACGTGGACGACGAAGGCAACCCGAGTCAACGCAATGTGTTGATTGAAGATGGCATTTTGAAGGGCTACATCCAAGATGGCATGAATGCGCGTTTGATGGGTGTGAAGCCCACGGGCAATGGTCGCCGCGAAAGCTACGCGCACGTGCCCATGCCACGCATGACCAACACCTATATGTTGGGTGGTGATAAGTCGCCCGAAGAAATTGTGGCCAGCCTGAAAAAAGGTTTGTACGCCGTCAACTTTGGCGGCGGGCAGGTGGACATCACCTCCGGCAAGTTTGTGTTCTCTGCTTCCCAAGCGTTTTGGGTGGAGAACGGCAAGATTCAATACCCCGTCAAAGGGGCGACCTTGGTCGGCAACGGCCCTGATGCTTTGACCCGCGTGAGCTTGATTGGCAACGACATGCAGCTCGACCCTGGTGTGGGCACGTGCGGTAAAGAAGGTCAGAGCGTGCCTGTGGGCGTGGGGCAGCCGACTTTGCGCATTGATGGTTTGACGGTGGGCGGCACAGCGTAAACCCCAGTGCCTTGTCAGCAAACTGCCAGATTCCCTGTGCTACATTCCAATCCATGAATTCAGCCCGTTTTTATTTTGCTTACTTTTTTATCTCACGCCCCCACGGCGGTCGAGAGATCTGAACGTAGCCCAACGATCTGAACTCCCAAACCAACCGCCGGAACACCCGGCGGTTTTTTTTTTGCCAAATTCTTAAATCACTTTTTTCAAACTTCAGGACGAGACCATGAAAACGAACACCAGTTATCCAAGCCACGTTGAACACACCAGTCAAACCGACGATCAACGTATCAAGGACATTACCGTGCTGCCTCCGCCCGAACATTTGATTCGCTTCTTCCCCATTCAGGGCTCACCTGTGGAGAAGCTGATTACCAAAACCCGTAAAACCATTCACAACATCATGCACGGCACAGATGACCGCTTGCTGGTGGTGATTGGCCCATGCTCTATCCACGACCCCGCGGCAGCGATTGATTACGCCCGTCGTTTGCAACCGCTGCGCGACAAATACGCCGACACTTTGGAAATCGTGATGCGCGTGTACTTCGAAAAACCACGCACGACCGTCGGCTGGAAGGGGTTGATCAACGACCCCTACTTGGACGAGAGCTACCGCATTGACGAAGGCTTGCGCATTGCGCGTCAGTTGTTGATTGAAATCAACCGCTTAGGCCTACCTGCAGGCAGCGAGTTCTTGGACGCCATCAGTCCGCAATACATTGGCGACCTGATTTCGTGGGGCGCAATTGGCGCACGTACGACGGAGAGTCAAGTGCACCGTGAGTTGGCCTCTGGTATTTCTGCACCGATCGGCTTCAAAAACGGCACTGATGGCAACATCAAAATCGCGACCGATGCGATTCAAGCTGCTGCTGGTGCACATCACTTCTTGTCCGTTCACAAAAATGGCCAAGTGGCCATTGTGCAAACCAAAGGCAATAAAGACTGCCACGTGATTCTGCGCGGCGGTAAAACGCCTAACTACGATGCGGCCAGTGTCACGGCGGCGTGTGAAGAGTTGGCCAAAGCCAAGTTGCCTGCCTCTTTGATGGTGGACTGCAGCCATGCCAACAGCAGCAAGCAACACGAGCGTCAGTTGCTGGTGGCCAAAGACATTGCTGAGCAAATCAGTGGTGGTTCACAGCAAGTGTTTGGCGTGATGATTGAGAGCCACATTCAAGGCGGTGCACAGAAGTTCACGCCTGGCAAGGACGATGTGTCTCAGCTGGAATACGGCAAGAGCATCACCGATGCGTGTTTGGATTGGAACGACTCTGTGGCTTCGTTGGACGTGTTGTCTGAGGCTGTGGCGGCGCGTCGCAAGCGCGGTTGAGGTTTCTTTGGCTTACGCGCCGAGAGCGCGGTATCTGACTTGGCTTAACGTCCCTGCGGGCCGTGATGGCGCCAAATCAGACACCGCGCTCTCGGCGTTTGGTTGTGCGAAAAGCTTTATGCCTACGTGCCTGTAGTCTTCATGCGTACGCTTGTGCAACGCTTGCCGCTCTGTGTGCGTGCGAGAGAAAAAAGAAGTTACTCAGCCAAAGCCGCCAACAACTTGGCGTGAATCCCACCAAAACCGCCATTGCTCATACACAGCACATGGTCCCCCGCTTGCGCAGCCACCACCACCTGTGCAATGACTTCATCCACCGAGCCTGCCACAGAAGCCCTCGCGCCCATAGGCGACAAAGCTTCTACAGCATCCCAGTCCAAACCACCTGAGTGACAAAACGCCAAATCGGCATCTTCCAAACTCCATGGCAGCTGTGATTTCATCGTGCCCAGCTTCATCGTGTTGCTGCGAGGTTCAAACACCGCCAAGATGCGCGCGTTGGGTCCTACTTTGCGGCGTAGGCCGTCCACTGTTGTGCGAATGGCAGTGGGGTGGTGTGCAAAGTCGTCGTACACCGTGATGTCACCGCCCGCACGATGCACGGTGCCGCGCACTTCCATGCGACGGCGCACGTTTTGAAACTCGCTGAGCGAAGCTGCTGCTTGTGCAGGCGAGACACCCACATGCTCTGCTGCCGCAATGGCCGCTAAGGCGTTCAATTGGTTATGTACGCCGGTGATGTTCCATTGCACGCGGCCTACTTCTTTGCCATGACGCAACACAGCAAAGTTGTCAGGTTCGCCTTGGACTGACCAACTGTCGGAATGGACATTGGCGCTCACTCCAAACTTAGCCACATCGCTCCAGCAGCCTTGATCTAGCACGCGTTGCAAGCTTTCTTCGTCGGCGTTGACCACCACGCGCCCACTGCCGGGCACGGTGCGCACGAGGTGATGGAACTGGCGTTCAATCGCAGCGAGGTTGTCAAAGATGTCGGCGTGGTCAAACTCAAGGTTATTCAAGATCGCCGTGCGTGGGTGGTAGTGCACAAACTTGCTGCGTTTGTCGAAGAAGGCCGTGTCGTACTCATCGGCTTCAATCACGAAGGGGGTGCGCTTGTGCGCCGCCACATCGCTGGCGCTACTCAGTCGGCCCAAGCGCGCAGACACGCCAAAGTTCATGGGCACGCCGCCGACCAAAAAGCCTGGCTCTAAGCCGGCGGCTTGCAAAATCCAAGTCAGCATCGAGGTGGTGGTGGTTTTGCCGTGCGTCCCAGCCACAGCCAAAACGTGGCGAGGTTGACTGGGGTGGTGCAGCACATGCTCGGCCAACCACTGTGGGCCGCTGGTGTAGGTGGCGCCGTTTTCCAAAATGGCTTCCATCAGTGGAAACTTCGGGCTGCCGTCGGCCAAGCGCGCGCGTGAGACGACATTGCCAATCACATACACATCTGGGTTGAGCACCATCTGATCGGCGCCAAATCCCTCGATCAACTCAATGCCCAAGGCGCGAAGTTGGTCGCTCATGGGCGGATAAACGCCGGCATCGCAACCCGTGACTTTGTGACCCGCTTCGCGTGCCAAAGCAGCCAGTCCACCCATGAACGTGCCGCAAATTCCTAAAATATGTATATGCATCCATGCATTTTAGGAGGGTGTTCACAGAGTCTTGGGCATGTGAGGCTTGGGTGCCCGACAATCGCTGTCGATATGAATACGGTTCAAGAAGAAATTGCAGCCACGGCCGCACGCATGGTGGTGGAAGAAGGTCTGGAATACGGGCCTGCGAAACGCCGTGCCGTGAAGCAGCTTGGCCTGAATACGCGCACCGCATTGCCCAACAACGACCAAGTGGAAGACGCGGTGCGAGAGTATTTAGATGTGTTTTGCGCGGACACCCAGCCTGCTGAGCTTCATGCCCTGCGTGAGTTGGCGGTGGTGTGGATGGAGCGCATGGCGGCTTTCAGACCGCATTTGGGTGGTGCAGTTTGGCGTGGCACGGCCACTGGTTTGTCTGATATTTATCTGCAGTTGTTTTGCGATGACCCCAAATCGGCGGAAATTAGCCTCATTGACCACAATGTGCGCTATGAGGTCAGCACAGTTCAAGGCTTTCACGGTGAAGCGGTGGATGCCTTGAGTATTTTGAGCAGTTGCCCAGATCTGCCGCAAAAAGTGCTGGTGCATTTGATGATTTATGACTTGGATGATTTGCGTGGCGCCTTGAAGCCAGATGGGCAAGGGAGAAGTTACCGTGGTGATTTGTCCGCATTGACCCGATTGATGAAGGAAGTTGAGTGATGTTCGATACAAATAGACGATCAATCCTGTATGTCGGGGTCGCGGCTGTCGCTGCAGCCGTGGGGGCTGGCGTGGCCTGGCAGCGTCAAGCAGGCGGCAGCTTATCAGCGGATGCTTTGGCGCAGTTGTGGGCAGCTGAGTTTGAAACACCGTCTGGCCAGACCTTGTCGATGAAGGCACTTCAGGGGCGCCCTTTGGTGATCAACTTCTGGGCAACGTGGTGTACACCCTGCATTGAGGAAATGCCTTTAATTGACGCATTCTTTCGTCAAAATGATTCCAAAGGCTGGCAAGTTGTTGGGCTGGCGATTGATCAACCGAGTCGCGTGCGTCAATTTTTGAATCAATTCCCTGTGGATTACGCGATTGGTTTAGCTGGGTTGAATGGCACTGAATTGAGCAAGATATTGGGAAATGACGTTGGTGGCCTGCCATTTACGGTAGTTTTAAATGCAAATGGGGATTTGATACAACGCCATTTAGGAAAATTAACGCCAAATGACATCCGTAAATGGGTGGTTTGAGCTGTTTGGATAAGCAAGGATTTCGAAATTGGTGTAAATTAGCACCTTATTTACAACAAATAGGATGTAGTTATGGATTTGCGAAAACTCAAGACGTTGATTGACCTGGTCTCTGACTCCAATGTGTCTGAACTCGAAATCACAGAGGCTGAAGGCACGGTCCGTATCGTTAAGAGTGCACCCGCGCCTGTGGCAATGGTGACGCAAATGGCAGCCCCTGTCGCGGTTGCTGCGCCTGTGGCTGCTGCTCCTGCACCCGCTGCGGCGCCAGCCTCAGCGCCTGTGGCAGAAGCGGCGCCTGCTGGCCACACCGTCAAGTCGCCGATGGTTGGCACGTTCTACCGTGCTTCTAGCCCTGGCGCTAAGGCATTTGCCGAAGTGGGCCAGCAAGTCAAAGAAGGCGACACCATTTGCATCATTGAAGCCATGAAGATCTTGAACGAGATCGAAGCAGACAAGTCCGGCACCATCACTAAAATTTTGGCTGAAAACGGCCAAGCTGTGGAATACGGCGCACCCCTGTTCATCATTGAATAACGGGCGGGCTAGCCATGTTTAAAAAAATTCTGATCGCCAATCGTGGCGAAATCGCACTGCGCATCCAACGTGCCTGTCGCGAGTTGGGTGTCAAAGCGGTGATGGTGTATTCCGAAGCCGACCGCGACGCCAAGTACGTCAAGCTGGCCGATGAAGCGGTGTGTATTGGTCCAGCGGCTTCAACGCTGAGCTACCTCAATATGCCTGCCATTATCGCGGCCGCTGAAGTGACGGATGCTGAAGCGATTCATCCTGGCTACGGCTTTCTGAGCGAAAACGCTGATTTTGCAGAGCGCGTCGAAAAGAGCGGCTTTCAATTCATTGGACCTACCGCTGAATCGATCCGCATCATGGGCGACAAAGTGTCGGCCAAGCAAGCCATGATCAAAGCAGGTGTGCCTTGTGTGCCAGGCTCTGAAGGCGAATTGCCGGACGATCCTGCTGCCATCAAACGCATCGCCAAAAACGTGGGTTACCCCGTCATCATCAAAGCCGCTGGCGGCGGTGGCGGTCGTGGCATGCGGGTGGTGCACACCGAAGCAGCCTTGATCAACGCGGTGGCGATGACCAAAGCTGAAGCAGGCACTGCCTTTGGCAATCCTGCGGTGTATATGGAGAAATACCTCCAAAACCCACGCCACATCGAAATTCAAATTTTGGCGGACAAGCACAAGAACGCGGTGTACTTGGGCGAGCGCGACTGTTCGATGCAACGTCGTCACCAAAAAGTGATCGAAGAAGCGCCGGCTCCCGGTATCCCCCGTAAGTTGATCGAAAAGATTGGCGAGCGTTGCGCCGCAGCTTGTAAAAAAATCAACTACCGCGGTGCAGGCACGTTCGAGTTCTTGTACGAAAACGGCGAGTTCTATTTCATTGAAATGAATACCCGCGTGCAGGTGGAGCACCCTGTGACGGAATACATCACTGGCGTGGACATCGTGAAAACACAAATCATGGTGGCTGCTGGTTTGAAGTTGCCCTTCGCACAGCGTGACATCCAAGTGCGCGGCCACTCGATCGAGTGCCGTATCAACGCGGAAGATCCTTTCAAGTTCATCCCATCGCCTGGCCGCATCACCATGTGGCACGCGCCGGGGGGGCCAGGCGTGCGCGTGGATTCACACATCTACACCAATTACTACGTACCACCAAACTACGACTCGATGATCGGCAAAATCATCGTTCACGGTGATACGCGTGATGAAGCTTTGGCTCGCATGCGTACGGCCTTGAATGAGACTTTGGTGGAAGGCATCAATACCAACATCCCGCTGCATCGCGAGTTGATGGTGGATGCCAAGTTCATCGCGGGCGGCACCAACATCCATTACTTGGAAGAGTGGCTCGCCGCTCACAAGCGCTGATGTTTGAGCTCCGACTGATGTGCCCCGAAGACAGTGTCGAAGCTGTCTGCGAGGCACTGGACGCACTCGATGCCCTGAGTGTGTCTGTAGAGGATGCGGATGCCCAAACCGATGCCGAGCAAGCCTTGTTTGGTGAGCCCGGTATGCCGCCGCCCAAAGAGGGATGGAAGCGCTCGCGCATCGTGGCTTTGTTTGCCGAGGAATCTGTGGCCAAGGACGCTTCGCGTTTGTTGGCCTTGCAAGATTTTTTTGCAGACAGCCAAGTGTTGGGCATTCAACCCGTGGCCGATCAAGACTGGGTGCGTTTGACGCAATCGCAATTTGCACCGGTGGATATCACGTCTGACTTTTGGATTGTTCCTACTTGGCACGAACCCCCAGAGCAAGCTAAAAAAGTCATTCGCCTTGACCCCGGTCTGGCGTTTGGCACGGGAACGCACCCGACCACTCGCATGTGTTTGCGTTGGATTGCCACGCACGATGTGGCCAACCAACGTGTGCTCGACTATGGGTGTGGTTCCGGGATTTTGGCCATTGGTGCTGCCTTGTATGGTGCGAACACGATTGATGCGGTCGACATTGATGATGCAGCGGTCACGGCCACGGTGCTCAATGCCGACGCTAATCACGTGCGCTTGAATGCGGGCTTGCCCGACAAAGCCACAGGCCACTACCAAACTGTGTTGGCCAACATCTTGGCCACGCCGCTCAAAGTGTTGGCACCACTGCTGCGTAGCCATGTGGCTGCCGGCGGGCACTTGGTGTTAGCGGGTATCCTTGAGCGACAAGCCCAAGAGCTCAAAGACGCTTATGCGCCATATTGCACCTTGGAAGTGAGCGACTCTGAAGATGGCTGGATTTTGATGACCGCCCACTGCTGATGCACATTACCCACTGCCCCCAATGCGAGACCGCCTTCAAGGTGTCGCCCCAGCAGCTTGAAGCTGCCAAAGGGTGGGTGCGGTGTGGTCGTTGTGCGCATGTGTTCGAAGCGGCCTTGCATTTTGAGACGCCGCCAGATATTCCGACACCGCCTTTGCCGAGTGCGGATGCGCCGTCCTTGTTCCGCTCGGCCATGGCATCGACTGTGGCGAACACGGAACTTTCGGTCACGTCTTCGTCTGCCGATCCTCATCAAGCCTCGGATGAAACTGCCCCCCCATGGCCCGTTCCATGGGTGATGGCTGCGGCTCTGTTGGTGCTCGTGTGGATGCTTCAGTTTTTGTGGATCCAACGAAATTGGTTGGCCGCAGAAGAGCCCGCTTTGCGCCCCTTGTTGTCCACCTTGTGTGCGTGTGAAGTGACTTGGCCACGTGAGCCTGAAGCTGTGTTGATTGAAAGCAGCAGCTTTACTGAAAACCCCGAGGGCGGTTACACGGTGCAGTTGCGTTTGAAAAATACACAACACCACCCGGTGGCGATGCCTGCTCTAGAGCTGACGCTGACCGATTTGCAAGACCAAGTGTTGGTGCGTCGGGTGTTCACTGCCGAAGAGTTGTCTGGCAAAGACCATGTACAAGCCTTGCGCGATGTGCGCAGCACCTTGAACTTTGATTTGGATGACAAAGTGAGCAAGCGTGTGACGGGTTTTCGAGCTTTTGTTTTTTATCCTTAACGTTTTCTTTTCTAAGGTATTTTTATGGCATCGCTGATTTGCGGCTCGCTCGCGTTTGACACCATCATGGACTTCGAAGGTCGATTTGCCGAGCAAATCTTGCCTGATCAATTGCACATTTTGAATGTGTCATTTTTGGTCCCTGCTTTGCGCCGTGACTTTGGTGGGTGTGCCGGCAACATCGCGTACAGCCTGAAGGTGTTGGGTGGTACACCCTTGCCCATGGCAACTTTGGGTACAGATGCCGCAGACTACTTACAGCGTCTGAAAACTCTGGGTATTTCGACAGAGTATGTGCGCCAAGTCGACGGCAGCTACACCGCACAAGCCATGATCATGACGGACCGTGACAATAACCAAATCACAGCGTTTCACCCGGGTGCGATGATGCAAGCGCACATCACCCAAGTGGAAAAACGTGCCGACATCAAATTGGCCATCATTTCCCCCGACGGTCGCGATGCCATGGTGCAACATGCGGAGCAACTCAAAGCCGCTGACATTCCCTTTGTGTTCGATCCAGGTCAAGGCTTGCCGATGTTTGATGGTGCTGACTTGATGCGTTTCATTGACCAAGCCACTTGGGTCACGGTGAATGACTACGAAGGCAAGATGTTGAGTGACCGTACAGGCCTGAGCCATGCAGAGATTTCACGTCATGTGAAAGGCTTGATTGTTACCTTGGGTGCTGAGGGCTGCGAGGTGTGGATCGATGGCGAAAAAACACTTGTCCCGCCTGTGAAAGCTGCTGCAGTGGTGGACCCTACAGGGTGTGGCGATGCGTGGCGCGGTGCGTTGTTGTTTGGTTTAGAGCAAGGTTGGTCTTTGGCTAAGTGCGCTGCACTGGGTAACCAAGTGGGGGCCTTGAAGATCGCACAACGTGGACCACAAAATTACAACGTGAATGGCTTAACCATTTCCTAAAACGACGGGCGCCTTAATTTTTTAAGGCCGTCCAACTGGCTTTCGAGCATGCAGCTGCACTGACCCGCAGCTGTTTTCGTTTGGAGGTCTGGCCTCGAATGAGTTCGACATCGCGTTTCGCAATATTCAATACGTCAGCCAACCAAGCAATCAGTGCCAAATTGGCTTTGCCATCCACAGGTGGGGCATGCAAGCGCACGCGCAGCGCACCATCGTGCTCACCATCGGCTTGGGTGCGTGAAGCATTGGGAATGACATGGATGTCCACCACCACAGCGCCTGATTTTTCGCTGCGAAGATAGGAAGTGGAAGGTGGTGTTGTCATGAAGGGCTGAAGAAAAAGCCCGAGGCCTTACGGCATCGGGCTTGAGCTAACGGTAAACCGTTGCCTTGATCAATACAGATTAAGGCTTGCTTGCTGTTGGGAAAGGCCAAGCAGCTTGCGGGTTCAACGTGGTCTGTGCGCGGGCAGCGGGTGCTTTCGCAGCTTTCTTTGCAGCAGGCTTTTTAGCAGCTTTTTTAGCAGCTGGTTTTTTGGCAGCAGGCTTTTTAGCGACTGCTTTTTTCGCTACTTTCTTAGCAGCGGCTTTTTTAGCAGCAGGCTTTTTAGCAGCAGCTTTTTTAACGGCTGGCTTCTTAGCCGCTACTTTCTTAGCAGCTGGCTTCTTGGCCGCTACTTTTTTCGCTGCTGGCTTCTTGGCCGCTACTTTTTTCGCTGCTGGCTTTTTAGCTGCAACTTTCTTAGCAGCTGGCTTTTTAGCCGCTACTTTTTTCGCTGCTGGCTTTTTAGCCGCGACTTTCTTTGCTGCTGGCTTTTTAGCGACAGCTTTCTTTGCAGTGACCTTTTTAGCGGCCGGTTTTTTTGCAGTTGCCATTTCTGTTCTCCTAGATCGAATTTAGATCATTGGGTGAAAAACGCTTTGCACGGTTTTTTGTGTGTGCAAAACGATTCATGGCGCTGGACCCGGGTCCAACGCCATGAACAGGGTAAGTCCACCACCACACCTCGTGAGCGGGTGTTTGTTGGGGTGGTGAACAAGTTCGGTGACATGTGTGTATGAATGCGATCAATCCCAAGACAGAGCACCACCAGATTGGTACTCGATCACACGGGTTTCAAAGAAGTTACGCTCTTTTTTGAGGTCGATCATTTCGCTCATCCATGGGAATGGGTTCTCTTCGTTGGGGAAGAGGGCTTCCAAACCAATTTGGGTGGCGCGGCGATTGGCGATGTAGCGCAAGTAACCTTTGAACATGGAGGCGTTCAAACCCAAGACGCCACGTGGCATGGTGTCTTCGGCGTAGCGGTACTCGAGTTCGACGGCCTGCATGAACAAGGCTTTGATTTCTTCTTTGAACTCGGCTGTCCACAGTTGTGGGTTTTCGAGTTTGATTTGGTTGATCAAGTCAATGCCAAAGTTGCAATGCATGGACTCGTCACGCAAGATGTACTGGTACTGCTCAGCAGCACCCGTCATTTTGTTTTGACGACCCAAAGCCAAGATTTGAGTAAAGCCCACGTAGAAGAACAAGCCTTCCATCAAGCAAGCAAACACGATCAACGACTTCAACAAGGTTTGGTCGTTTTGTAAGGTGCCTGTGTGGAAGTTGGGGTCCATGATGGCGTCGATGAACGGAATCAGGAACTCGTCTTTGTCGCGGATGGACTGAACTTCGTGGTACGCGTTGAAAATTTCAGACTCATCCAAGCCTAAAGATTCGACGATGTATTGGTAAGCGTGGGTGTGAATGGCTTCTTCGAACGCTTGGCGCAGCAAGAACTGACGGCACTCAGGCGCTGTGATGTGGCGGTAAGTGCCCAACACGATGTTGTTGGCCGCCAAAGAGTCAGCGGTCACAAAAAAACCAAGGTTGCGCTTGATGATGCGACGCTCGTCTTCGCTCAAGCCGTTGGGGTCTTTCCACAACGCGATGTCACGCGTCATGTTCACCTCTTGTGGCATCCAGTGGTTGGCACAGGTGGCGAGGTATTTTTCCCAAGCCCACTTGTACTTGAATGGAACCAACTGGTTGACATCAGTTTGACCATTGATGATGCGTTTGTCGGCAGCATTCACACGACGCTCGTTGGTCGCAGCTGCGGAAGTTGTTTGTGTGGGCGCTGCGCCGTCGTGCAGAGGGCGAGTAGCCGCAACAGGCTGCATGGCAGGTGTCGCAGAAAGAGGGGGGAGTTCCATCGAGCGGCTAGGTGTGCCGCTTGCAAAAGGTGATGGCGATGAGGGCTTGACTTCTTCGTCCCAGGTCAACATAAAAAATTATCCAATGTGCGAATTATGAATGCAACGAAGACAAACGCAAAGCATTCGTGAACTTCGTTGCGTGTTTGTGTTGTATCACTGACACGATTCGCAGGTGGGATCATCCACACCGCAGAACTTGATGTCGGTCGCAGGGATGGCATTCATTTGCGCTTGCGCTGCAGCAGCGGCTGCTTCGAGTGCACTCATGCCGCCTGTGGCAGGACCCGCAGACACAGCGTTGTGTGAGCCAGCTTGTACGGTTGATTTCTCAACTTGTTGCGCGCTAGACGTGCGCAAGTAGTAAGTGGTTTTCAAGCCGCGAATCCAAGCGAGTTTGTAGGTTTCGTCCAGTTTCTTGCCCGATGCACCGGCCATGTAGATGTTGAGTGACTGTGCTTGGTCGATCCACTTTTGACGACGTGATGCAGCTTCCACCAACCACTGTGGCTCCACCTCGAATGCGGTGGCGTACAAGGCTTTGATCTCTTGTGGCACGCGATCGATGGGGCGCAAAGAGCCGTCGAAGTGTTTCAGGTCCATGACCATCACGTCATCCCACAGGCCTAAGCGTTTCAAGTCACGAACCAAATAGCTGTTGATGATGGTGAATTCGCCCGACAAGTTGGACTTGACGGACAAGTTACCAAAGCAAGGCTCGATGGAGGCATCCACGCCAATGATGTTAGAGATGGTCGCGGTGGGAGCAATGGCCACGCAGTTGGAGTTGCGCATGCCGTCTTTGGCAATCTTGGCGCGCAACGCGTCCCAGTCCATGGTTTTGCTGCGATCGACTTCGAGGTAACCGCCGCGTGCTTGTGACAACAGATCGAGCGAGTCGATGGGCAAGATGCCTTTGTCCCACAGCGAGCCTTTGTAGCTGGCGTATTGGCCACGCTCTTTGGCCAACTCGGACGATGCCCAGTAAGCGTAGTAGCACACGGCTTCCATGGAGCGATCTGCGAATTCCACGGCTTCTTGTGAAGCGTAGGGGACGCGCATTTCGTACAAGCTGTCTTGGAAGGCCATGATGCCCATGCCCACAGGACGGTGACGCAAGTTGGAGTCACGTGCTTTCTTGACCGCGTAGTAGTTGATGTCGATCACGTTGTCGAGCATGCGCATCGCCACGGCGATGGTGCGCTTGAGTTTGTCGTGGTCGAGTTCTTTGCCGTTGGGGCCATCTTTCAAGTGTTGAGACAGATTGACGGAGCCCAAGTTACACACCGCAGTTTCGGTGTCGCTGGTGTTGAGCGTGATCTCGGTACACAGGTTCGATGAGTGAACCACGCCCACGTGTTGCTGAGGTGAACGCACGTTGCAGGGATCTTTGAAGGTGATCCATGGGTGGCCAGTTTCGAACAACATGGTGAGCATCTTGCGCCACATATCGGTGGCTTGCACGGTCTTGCAAGGTTTGATTTCGCCGCGCTTGGCTTTGGCTTCGTAGGCCACGTAGGCTTTTTCGAAGTCGGCACCGAACAAGTCGTGCAAATCAGGTACATCCGAGGGAGAGAACAAGGTCCACTCGCCTTTTTCCATCACGCGACGCATGAACAAGTCAGGAATCCAGTTGGCGGTGTTCATGTCGTGGGTGCGACGGCGGTCGTCACCGGTGTTCTTGCGCAATTCCAAGAACTCTTCGATGTCCAAGTGCCAAGTTTCGAGGTAGGTACACACCGCGCCTTTGCGCTTGCCGCCTTGGTTCACCGCCACAGCGGTGTCGTTGACGACCTTCAAGAAAGGCACCACGCCTTGTGATTCGCCATTGGTGCCTTTGATGTGGCTGCCCAAAGCGCGCACGCGGGTCCAGTCGTTGCCCAAACCGCCAGCGAACTTAGACAGCAGGGCGTTTTCTTTGATCAACTCGTAGATGCCATCCAGGTGGTCAGGCACAGTGGAAAGGTAGCAGCTCGAGAGTTGAGAGCGCAAAGTACCGCTGTTGAACAGGGTCGGGGTGCTCGACATGAAGTCGAACGATGACAGCACCTCGTAGAACTCAATGGCACGAGCTTCACGGTCTACTTCGTTCAGCGATAAGCCCATGGCCACGCGCATGAAGAATGCTTGTGGCAATTCGATACGAGTTTTGCGCACGTGCAAAAAGTAGCGGTCATACAAGGTTTGCAGGCCGAGGTAATCAAACTTCAAGTCGCGGTCGGCCTTGAGGGCAGCGCCCAAGCGATTCAAGTCGAACTGCAACATGGCGTGGTCGAGCAAGTCGTTCTCTACGCCTTTCTTGATGAACTGAGGGAAGTACTCCGCGTAGTGTTGCCCCATATCGGCATGCACCACTTCTTTGCCCAACACTTCTTTGACGATGGTGTGCATCAACAAGCGTGCTGTCGCGTAGGTGTAGTCAGGGTCTTTTTCGATGAGCGTACGGGTGGCCAAGATGGCGGCTTTGTACACCTCGTCCATGGGCACGCCGTCATAGAGGTTGCGCATAGTTTCAGCCAAGATGGGGTCAGGCTTGACGTCTGCACCCAAGCCAGCACATGAGTCTTGGATCAGGCGTTGCAGGTGGTTCAAGTCCAAAGCCACGCGGTTGCCGTTGTCAATCACGTGCAAAGTGGGTGCGGCAGGTGTTTGCTCTTCTTTGATGTGTGCACGCTCTTGGTTGCGGCGCTCGCGGTACAGCACGTAAGCACGGGCGATTTCGTGGTGACCACCGCGCATCAAACCCAATTCCACTTGGTCTTGCACGTCTTCGATGTGGAAGGTGCCGCCGCCTGGACGTGAGCGCATCAAAGCACGCACCACACCCTGAGTGAGGGCTTCAACCATTTCGCGAACGCTGGCAGAGGCTGCGCCTTGGGTGCCGTGTACAGCCAAGAAGGCCTTCATCATGGCGACGGCAATTTTGGCGGGTTCAAACGGCACCACGGCGCCATTGCGGCGAATGATTTGGTAGTGGGTCAGCATGGTTGGGTTCTCTTGCGCGGCGCGGTCGTGCGCGAGCGCTGGGTTGCCCAGATGGCTGGTGGTGTGCACAGAGGTCTCAGCTGTTTGCATGTCTTTTTTCTTTCGGGTGAGCAGGTCAATAGTGCGAACAAAAAGCGGTGCAAGGACCGCTTTTTTGAAATTCAGGTCGACACTATATCTGGTGTTCGGCAGTGTGCCAAGACGCTACAGGTAGTGTTTTGGTAGGAAATGCTTACATTTGAAATTTCACCAAATGAAGTGATGGACAGATGCCGTTTTCGACACCGCTGTGAGGGGCGTCACTGTGCGAATTTGAATTGAAAAATGAGTGTTGACGCCGCATTTCGAGTTGTTTGGGGCGCTGATGCCCATGGCATCTAAGAGTGAAATCGAGATGCACAAACTCTGTGCAAAATAATTTTTTTTCGTAAATGATGAAAAATTAATTTTTCGGCGGGAACTGCGCGTCACCCCAACCTAAAGAGTGCTGCAAAAGTTTCCAATCAAAGCCGGCACCTGGATCTTGTTTGCGATCCGGTGCCACGTGTTCGTGGCCTGCGATGTGATGCAATTTGTAATGCTGCGCGATAGCTGCGCACAAGCTGCTGAGGGTTTCGTACTGAGGCGTTTCAAACGTGTGGCCTTCTAAGCCTTCGAGTTCAATGCCAATCGAGTAATCGTTGCAGTTGTCACGCCCTTGGTAGCTTGAGCGGCCTGCATGCCATGCGCGATCGTCACAGCTCACGAATTGAAGCAGCGCACCATCGCGGCGAATCACAAAGTGGGCAGATACCTCTGCGCCACGAATCTGTTGGAAATAAGGGTGCGTGTCCCAATCCAGCGTGTTGGTGAACAGTGCTTCAATTTCGGGGCCGCCGTATTCGCCGGGGGGAAGACTGATGGAGTGCAGCACCACCAAGTCGATGGCAGCGCCCACAGGGCGTGGCCCAAAGTTAGGCGAGGGCGTGTGCTTGGCAAAGCGGTACCAGCCATCGCGCCACAAGGCGGTCATCGGTTCAGCCTTCGTGTGCATCGCGGTGTGTGGCGCTGCAATACACGCCGTGTGAGCCGTGAATGACATCGTTTTCAGGGACGTGCGTGCCGCAATGCGCGCAGGGCAACATCACCTGTGGGCCTGACGGCTTGTGTGTGCTGACGTGTGGGCGACGTTGCTGGCGAATCCACCAAATGCCGCCGACAACGATGAGTAGCAGCACCAAGTACTTCATGCCACACGCCCCAAAATGACTTCCAACACAAAGCGCGAACCGGCGTAGCCTAGCAAGAGCAAGCCCGTGCCGATGTACAACACGCGAACGGCTTTGCGGCCGCGCCAGCCAAACCGACTGCGACCCACGAGCAATACTGCAAAGGTAAGCCACGAGAGCAAGGAGAACACAGTTTTGTGGTCCCAACGCCAAGCGGCTTGGGCGCCGTAAAGCAAGTCGCCAAACACCCATCCGGCCAACAAGGTGGCTGTCAGCAACACAAAGCCTGCGCTGACAAAGCGAAAGGTCAAGCGCTCAAGCGTGAGTAACGGCAAGCCCACATGTGTGTCAGCACCCATGCGCATGTTCTTTTCTGCACGATTCATCAACCATGCATGAACCACGGCTGCTGCAAACAAACCATAAGACGCCACACCCAAAGCCAAGTGCAGCGGCAACATGGGTGATGTTTGGGTGTGCAAAGCAGTGCCTGGAAACGCAGCAGCTAAAAGCACCACCAGCGCCCCCACGATGGCCAGCGTCCAGCGTGTGCGTAGTTGCGGAAACCAATGATGTTCCAGCACATAAAACGTGAGCATCAGCCAAGCGGTGACTGAGAGTGCGGGGGCAAATCCAAAACGTAAACCACCGTCTTGTGGAGCGAACAATGCGAATACCAGACCTAAGCCGTGCAACGCCCAAGGCACACTCAAGAGACGGTGGCCCATGTCAGGAGCTACGCGCGGGCCAATCAGGGCCGTCAAAGCGTAAGCGGCTGCAGTGGGCAGCGCGAGCCACAAGGTGAGCGGGATGTCGCTGGCTAAAATCATGGCCACAGTTTAGCGTTTCGCTACCGACAGAAAACCAGCCCTTCTAAGGGGTTTATATGGCCTCAGCCCTCACCGACAAACTCTCGCGCCTCGTCAAACACATCAGTGGACAGGCCCGCATCACCGAAAGCAACGTGGCCGATATGCTGCGCGAGGTGCGTATGGCTCTGCTTGAAGCCGACGTCGCCTTGCCTGTGGTGCGCGACTTCATTGCGCGCGTCAAAGACAAAGCCCTCGGCCAAGAAGTGATTGGCTCTTTGCAACCCGGCCAAGCCTTGGTGGCCATCGTCAACAAAGAGTTGGCCGCCACCATGGGCGAAGGCGTGAGCGACTTGAACCTCGCTGCCCAGCCGCCTGCTGTGGTGTTGATGGCAGGTCTTCAAGGCGCTGGTAAAACCACCACCACGGCGAAGCTGGCGCGTTGGTTGATCAACCAACGCAAGAAAAAAGTGCTGACGGTCTCGGGCGACGTGTACCGCCCAGCGGCGATTGAACAGCTCAAGACCGTCACGGCCCAAGCTGGCGCCGAGTGGTTTCCCAGTTCGCCCGATCAAAAACCTGCTGACATTGCGCGTGCTGCGTTGGATTACGCCCGCAAACACTACTTTGATGTGTTGCTGGTCGACACGGCAGGTCGTTTGGCGATTGACGAAGCCTTGATGGCTGAAATCAAAGATTTGCACAGCGTGTTGAACCCTGTTGAGACTTTGTTTGTGGTTGATGCCATGCAAGGTCAAGATGCTGTGAATACAGCCAAAGCTTTTAGCGATGCCTTGCCTTTGACTGGTATTGTGTTGACCAAGCTCGATGGCGATTCACGCGGTGGTGCAGCCTTGTCGGTCAAACAAATCACCGGTGCACCTATCAAATTTGCAGGTACCAGCGAGAAGCTCGATGGCTTGGAGTTGTTCGATGCCAACCGTCATGCGGGCCGTGTGCTGGGCATGGGTGACATCGTGGCCTTGGTCGAGCAAGTTACCGCTGGCGTGGACATGGCCGCAGCGCAAAAGCTGGCCGAGAAGGTCAAGCGCGGTGACAGTTTTGACCTCAACGACTTCCTTGCTCAAATTCAGCAAATGCGCTCGATGGGTGGCTTGTCGAATTTGATGGACAAATTACCCACGCAAATGGCAGCCAAAGCTGGCCAAGTGGACATGGACAAGGCCGAGAAAGACATTGGTCGCAAGCAAGGCATCATCCATAGCATGACGCCCAAAGAGCGTGCCAAGCCTGAACTCATCAAAGCCACGCGCAAGCGCCGCATTGCGGCTGGTGCAGGTGTTCAGGTGCAAGACGTGAACCGTTTGCTCAAAGAGTTTGAGCAAATGCAAACCATGATGAAAAAGATGAGTGGTGGCGGCATGATGAAGATGATGAAACGCATGGGCGCCATGAAGGGCATGATGGGTGGTGGCGGCTTTCCTGGTATGCGCTGATTACGTTTCTAGTTGATGGGTATAGGTGTTTTGCTAAGCGTCGTAACCCATTGCTTTGCGCCGTTCGATTTCTTTTTCGGATGCGGAGCCGAATAAACGCATTTTCCAAGAAGGACGTGGTTTTTCATCTGAAAGCTTTTGGACCCGCTCGTTTGCAAGTTTATTTATTCGTTCAAGCTGTAGCGTTTCAAGCTCTAGAACCATATCTTTGGTTTCATAGCCCAAGGATTTACGTTGATTTATTTGATTGACTAGGAATGCCTCACGCTTGCTCGTGTCAGTGGCGGAATTCTTGCTGTATCGATTGCTAACAATTAGTAGGCAGACAATCAATGCGGATACTGCCAGAAAAATTAGATTTTCATGCAGCCAGTATCCGATACCTCCAAAAAACAAAATGCCTACAGAGATTGCAATTGCAAAGATAACTAAGGAAACGATTGCTTCAAAGTTAGCAAGTATTAATCCCCCAATAACTATCCCCACAATAATTTCAACAATCAACATTTTGTTATCAGCGTTAAATAGTCACCACTACCTCGCCGCGCAGTGAGTGCGGGTTGGCTTCTGTGATCTTCACGTCAATCAGTTGGTTCATCAGACGTTCAGGGTTGGGGCCACCCTTGAAGTTGACGATGCGGTTGCACTCGGTACGGGCGCGCAGTTCGGTGGCGTCTTTCTTCGAGTAGCCATCCACCAACACGCGTTGCACCGTTCCCACGCGTTGCACGTTGATGTCGCGCATGTTGTCCTCGATGATTTTTTGCACTTCTTGTAAGCGGCGCAGTTTCACCTCGTGTGGTGTGTCGTCGTGCAAGTTCGCTGCTGGCGTGCCAGGACGTGGGCTGAAGATGAAGCTGAACGAGTTGTCAAAGTACACATCGTGCATGAGCTTGATGAGTTTTTGATGGTCCTCTTCGGTCTCGCCCGGGAAGCCCACGATGAAGTCCGAGCTCATGGCCATGTCGGGGCGAATGGCGCGCAGCTTTTTCACGGTGCTCTTGTATTCCATGGCGGTGTAGCCGCGCTTCATGGCCATCAAGATGCGGTCGCTGCCGTGCTGCACGGGCAAGTGCAAGTGGCTCACCAATTGCGGCACCTTGGCGTAAGCGTCAATCAGGCGCTGCGTGAACTCGTTGGGGTGGCTGGTGGTGTAGCGGATGCGTTCGATGCCAGGAATCTCGGCCACGTACTCGATGAGCAGCGCGAAGTCGGCAATCTCAGACGTGCCGCCCATGGCACCGCGGTAGGCATTGACGTTTTGGCCTAGGAGCGTGACTTCTTTCACGCCTTGTGCGGCCAAGCCTGCGACTTCGACCAGCACATCGTCAAACGGGCGGCTCACTTCTTCGCCACGGGTGTAGGGCACCACGCAGTAGCTGCAATATTTGCTGCAGCCTTCCATGATGCTCACAAAGGCGCTGCCGCCTTCCACGCGAGCGGGGGGCAGGTGGTCAAACTTCTCGATTTCAGGAAAGCTGATGTCCACCTGTGGTTTGGCCAAGCTTTCACGTTGGTTCAACAGTTCGGGCAAGCGGTGCAGGGTTTGCGGGCCAAAGACCACGTCTACATAAGGTGCGCGGGCAATGATGGTGTCACCCTCTTGGCTGGCCACGCAGCCGCCCACGGCAATCTTGACGCCTTTGGCTTTCAAGTGTTGGATGCGACCCAGGTCAGAAAATACCTTTTCTTGGGCTTTTTCCCGCACCGAGCAGGTGTTGAAGACGATCAGATCGGCGTCTTCGACGTCGTTCGTTTTTTCGTAGCCCTGGGCTTCGCCCAGCACGTCAGCCATCTTGTCCGAGTCGTACTCGTTCATTTGGCAGCCGAAGGTTTTAATAAAGACTTTGCGGCTCATGCGAGAGCCTCCCCGTGGGGATAAATGCAGCGTTTCATGGTGTTCATCCAGAGGCTGTTGAAGAAGCTGGCAATTGTAGTGTCGGGTTTTTCGAGCACGTTTATTGCTTTTATCAGTTGCGGCAATAATTTGCCTTTATCCTGTGGGGCTAAAGCTTGGGTCAAATCAAGCCGATACCCACTGACTTGCCCAAGCGGGAGCGTGTGTTGCGCGTTGCCGTTGGGCTTTATCCAATGCACCCACTCAAAAGTGAATGGCCATGAAAAAATATTTAAGACTGATCATTGAAATCGTCATGGGTCTGCTGCTCGCAGGCGCTTTGGCGTTTGGTTACTGGAGCTACTCCGGTAAGAACCACATCATGAGCGAGCTCAACGAAGCCAGCGAAGGCGCCACCGAGGCTCAAGAAGAGCTCGAAAAGCTGACCAAGGAGTTGGAAGAGGCCAAAGAGCATCTCGAAGAATACGAACCAGCCGCCAAGCAGTTGGCCGCGGTCAAAGAGTCGTTTGCCAATGGCGTGGTCTTGCAAGATTACGAGGCCTTTATCAAAGCACAAAAAGGCCCAACCACCAGCGAGCGCCAATTGGGCTTGGGCGCGTTGCGCTTGTTGACCAAAGGTGCGGAAGACCCAGAGACCGTCAGCGCTTTCCAAAAGGCGTTGGAGATGGCTGAATGGTCTTCACGCGTGAAGTCGATTTGTGCTGCACAAAATGCCTTGGCAGCGGCGGGACAAAAGGTCAAAGTGCTGGCTGATTGTGCGGTTGAAAAAGAAGACAAGGCGCACAAAAAAGGCCATGCCGTGCACTGGGATTACGCCGGCGACATGGGTCCAGAGAATTGGGGCGATGAGTTCCCCACCTGTGGAAAAGGCCAAAAACAAGCACCTTTGAACATCACCGGTCCTTTTGAGAAATCCAAAGACGTGTTGGTGGTGAACTACAAAGAAGGCCCACTGAAGATTTTGAACAACGGCCACACCATTCAAGTGAACGTGGAGCCCGGCAGCACCTTGAAGATCAATAAGGATGTGTTCAACCTGTTGCAATTCCACTTCCACCGCCCCAGCGAAGAGCAAATTGATGGCAAGCCCATGGCGATGGTGGCGCACTTTGTGCACAAAAACGCCGATGGCAAGTTGGCAGTGTTGGGCGTGTTGCTCAACGACGGCAAAGACAATGCAGCCATTCAAACTTTGTGGAACAACGCACCTAAAGCCGAAGGCCCTGAGGTGGTGGTGGATAAAGTGAAATTTGACCCCAGTAGCTTAGTGCCAGCCGCTTTGACCCATTACAACTACGAAGGTTCATTGACCACGCCACCTTGTACAGAAGGTGTGAACTTCTACATCTTGAAGACACCTGTAGACATTGGCAAGAAGCAAGTCATGGACTTCCCCTTCAAGCGCAATGCACGTCCTGTGCAGCCTTTGAACGGTCGCAAGATCAACGCGAACTGATCCCCTGTGAACCGCGAAAGTGGCTCACAAAAAAGCCTGCTCTGACAAACAGAGCAGGCTTTTTTATTGCGCTTGGTTTAGCTGAGTTTGGGTGGGGGTGAGGGTAGGGTGTAGAGCAAAGGCATCGCCACAGCGACCAACAAAAACACCATCACCACAAAGATCAAGAGCAGCTTGAAAAATTCGGGTGAGTCAGGAAATTTAGCTTTGGGTGTGGCAGGGGCTTCGACTTTGAATGCTGGCAAATGACTGCCCATGCCATCGATGATGGCGTGTGAGCGAAAAACGTTGACCACAGGCATGCCATTGGCTTGGGCACCGCTGAGGGTGAGCGCCACCTTCAATGCGGCTTGCACTTTGGTATCGCGGTTGGTGAATTGGCTGTGTCCGCCTTCTTCAAGCTCGCGTACTTGGGGCTCAGTCATGCCACACAACCGTGCCACTTGTGCGTGACTCAGTTTGCAAAGAACGCGCAAGCGCAGTACAGCTTGTGGGTCAATTAATTCGGCATGCATAGTTCGGAATACCTTCTCGCAGAGGTCAAGGGCGAACTGAGTGACACCGTGACGAGTTGCTCGTGGTACGCGGCACGGTGTCGATGGGGTGTTTAGATCAGTTTGAGGCGCTCAGAAGAAGGCACCACGCGGGTCAGGCGAACGCCGTAGCGGTCGTTGACCAACACGATTTCGCCCTGAGCAACCACCGAGTTGTTCACCAAAAGATCGAGTGGTTCGCCAGCAATTCGGTCAAGTTCGACCACGCTGCCTTGGGTGAGACGCATCAAGTCTTTGATTTTGATTTGAGCACGGCCGACTTCAATCGATAAATTCACCACGATGTTTTGTAACACTTCGGGGTTGATGTTGCCGGGCATGGTGGGCTTGAAGTCTTCGAGGCTTGGCTCGACATCTTCTGCTGCTTGCACGGCTACTTCGTCGTGAGTTTCGTGCTCGGTCTCAGCTGTCGTCGTTTCGATTTCAGCTTCGTCGTGCTCTGGAGTTGGGTTTTCTTTTTCGTCAGTCATGATGGTTTCCTGTCTCAGGGTTTGCCGTGAACGTGTTCGTGGTCAATTTGCACAGCCACTTGTGACCCACGTGTGCCCACATTCACGTGGAAAGCGGGGACACCGTTAGCAGTCATCAAGGCAGTGTCATCCTTCTTAAAGAACAACAAATCGCCTTCTTGCAAATGATTCAAGTGGTGTAGTGTGGTTTTGATCTCGCCCATGGTGACTTGCAGTTCGAGTTTGGCGTCACCAACAGCAGCTGCCAAGTCTTTGCGCCACTTGCGGTCAGACTCTTCGTTGCCTTCACCGCTTTGCACGCGGCTGCTCAGCAGTTCACGTACGGGTTTCAAGGTGGCATACGGGTAAACCAAGTCAATGAAACCCTTGCCGCCGCTAGCAGTGGCATCCGCTTCAAAACGGCTCAAAACCACCAAATCATTTTCATCGGCGATTTGTGCGAACTGAGGGTTGATCTCAGAGCTCACATGCTCGCACTCGATGGGCATGAGGGGGCCCCATGCTTCAGTCAGCGATCGGAAGAACACTTCCAAAATGATTTTGATGATGCGCGTTTCTGTGGGGGTGAACAAACGACCTGGAGGCAGTTCGCCTACGCCCTTGCCGAAACCACCAAAAAAACTGTCGAGAGAGCTGAACACCACGTTGGGGTCAATGATGATCACAGAGTTGCCGCGTAGCGGACTCATACGAACCATGTTCACGGACAACGGGGGGCGCAGGCCCTTCAGGTAGTCACCAAACTTCAAAATTTGTACGCGTGTGGGGTTCACACGCGGGCTGGTACGTAACACCTCCAGCAAGCCAAGACGGAACAGTCGGATGAATCGTTCGTTGATCATGTCGATCGACGAAACGTTCACACCCAAGCTGCTGTCTTCGCTGGCAAGGTCATGCTTACGCACTCGCACGCTTTCGTTGAAGCCAGTGTCGGTCTCGATCGAACCGTCGCGCACGCCTTCCGACAGCGCGGCCAGTTCTTCGTCCGAGAGCAGGTTTGATTTCATGGAATTAAAAGGTTTACTGCATCACAAAAGAAGTGAAGAACACGTCTTCAATGCCACCGAAGTCTTCGTACTTCATCAGCATGTCGTTCATCACGACTTTGATCTTGGCTGCCAATTCAACGCGGAAGTCTGACTTGGCCACATCGGCTTCGGTGCTTTGACGCATGACGTCTAACACGGCGGAACGAATGGCGAATTCATGCTTTTTCACGTTGTCGAATACGCGTGAGTCGTAGTGGGTCATCACGGCGACTTTCACCACCATGATCTTTTTCGAGTTCGTGATGTTGGTCATGAACTCTTTGTCGATTTCCAAATACGTGTTCTCAAAACGCGTGGCTTCGGCTTCCTTCTTTACTTTAGAGGGGCCTTCGGGTGTTGCGCTGTGTGCGTCGGCGGCTTCTTTCTCCAGCTCATCCACTTTTTCGTGTGCTGCGGCTTCGCTCTTGTGTTCGAAGTAACCTGAGAAATACAAGGTGCCAAACATGACGGACATGATCAGAATGATCACGGACAACACGATCACCAAGATCAAAAGAATCGGTTTCTTTTTCTTCGGTTCGCCTTCAACGACTTCTTCTGTCGGTGCTGCTTCTGCTTCTGCCATATCGTTCTCCTAATGTTCAGATTGTCATGCGTAATTTATGCATAGAGGTCAAGCAAGGACGCATTTGCCTTGTTGCGGTGAATGGGGGTGCTAGAAGCACTTCCGGTACCGTTGACTTGCGTTGATGGATTGTCTCTAACTTGGGGTTGTTTCCCCGCGTTTCCAGAGCTGTTTTGTGAGGCGTTGCCCCCACCTTGACCGACGTTGACTTGGCCTGCATTAATGCCAAAGTTTCCAAGGGCCTCTTTCAGGCGTTGGCTGCTGTTTTGTAGCAAGTCACGTGTGAGGGGGTTGTCTGCTTGGAAGGCCGCATTGAGTTGACCATCCTTCATTTCGAGCTGAATCTCAACACCACCTAAGTTGGATGGGCGCAATGCAAATTTCATTTTCCATTGGCCATCGCTCAGTTGTTTGTGCATGCGCGCGGCCATTTCGGTAGCCATTTTGTCGCTGAGTTGGTCATAGACCTCACTCATATTCGATGTGCTTTGAGCGGCAGTACTAACGGATGTGCCGCTGGTAGAGGCGGTCTGACGCGTTAACGTCTGCGCAAATCCGGTGAAATGGTGTTCTTCTTCAGAAGAAGAGGGCTGTTCTTGATGGCCCTCTTGGTTGGTGTTTTCTGAGAACTGGGTGAGTAGTTCATTGACATCGTGTTCGTCAATGCCAGCGCCCATCAATGAGAGCATGTCTATCGTGCTGGGGGGCGCAATGTTGCCCGTTGTGTTCGCAGGCAAAACCGCAGTGGGGAGCACCGTGATTTGTACCTGTTGAATGGCCGCCATGTCAGCGGCTGTCATGCCCATTGCCGAAGCAGTTAATGTGGTTGCCGGTGCTGCGAGGCCTGCGCCTGACGCAAGGGAAGGGTGTGCTTGCGTGGTGGCATTCATGGCCGCCAATTGCAGAGTCACCATGTCATCGCCAGTTGGGGCGGCGTGTGATAAGTCATGAGGTTGCGTCATCAACAGTGATGACACCCCTGCCGTCAGGCGTCCTTCACTGGTTTGGGCTTGTGCTGCCAGAGGCGTTTGCGCCATCAGGTTTTGAACAGTTGCATCATCCAAACCCATGGCCTTGGCAAAAGCGACCAAACTTTCTGGGCTCGGTGCGGCTTGAGGGGCCGTGAGAATGCGCAAATGCTGGCTCAATTGGGTGCTCTGTAAAACAGCTGGCGTATTTGATGATGCAGTGGGTACTGCTAATTCATTGACCATTGCCGATGCATCCGCAATATCTGGCGTTTGGGCGGGGGCGATGGTGTTGGCCATTGCGGCTGGCGCCTTGGTTTCAATGGGGGTGCCTTGCATCAAGCCTGCCAACAACTCATCCACGTCAGGGCGTTCAGATTTGTGTCCGGCACCTTTGTGGCGAGTACGAGGCGTTGCAGTGCGTGACGCGTTATTGGTTTCATCGTTGTCAGATGCGTCCTGCTCATCTGTCGATGTAGACGCGTTGCGATGCGCACGCTCGCTGTGAGCTCTTGGCTCGTTTGAATGCGGCTCTTGTGAAGGGGGTTGTGGCGCATCAGCGGCAAAAGTTTGCCGCTCTTGTGGCGCCAATCGCTCAATCTGCTGGGCCATGACCTGTGCGAAATCAAAGCCCAAATTACCTCCGGCAGACGCGCCTGCACCCGTGCGCGGGCCTTGCGGCACCGCGGTATTGGTGTTGTTCGACGTCAGCGGCGCTGGCGGCATTTGAAGATAACTGGACAGGTTCATGTTGGTCTTTAAACGAGTTTGCCAAGGAGTTAAGCAAGAACCGTGACAGGTTGGTTGTTGCCGCTTCAAGGCAAATGCCTCTCGGTGTCAGTTTGACTTGGCACATCGATTGCTTAATCAACTTGCCCCGAAGTCAATTTCAGGGCAAAAAGAAACCTAAACGTTCCACTTCAAACTGGATTTCTCACATGAGCACACTCACTCTGTCAACGATTCGACACAACTTGTCGAAATTTGACCTCTCCGGACTCAGTATTCCGGTGGTGGTGCTCGTCATCATGGCAATGTTGGTCTTGCCATTGCCTCCAGTTTTGTTGGACTTTTTGTTTACTTTCAACATTCTTGTCAGCTTGGTGGTGATCATGATCGCCATCGGGACCCGTAAACCGCTCGAGTTTTCATCTTTCCCCACCGTCTTGTTGTTTGCCACCATGTTGCGCTTGGCGCTGAACGTGGCATCGACCCGTGTGGTGCTGGTCAGTGGCCATGAAGGTGCACACGCCGCCGGTAAGGTGGTGCAGGCTTTCGGTGAATTCGTGATTGCCGGTAACTATGTGGTGGGTTTCATCATCTTTGCGATCTTGATGATCATCAACTTTGTGGTGGTGACCAAAGGTGCAGGCCGCGTTTCAGAAGTGAACGCCCGTTTTACTTTGGACGCCATGCCCGGTAAACAAATGTCGATCGACGCTGACTTGAACGCCGGCATCATCGATCAAGAGACTGCCAAACAGCGTCGCGCCGAATTGGCCCAAGAATCTGACTTCTTCGGTTCGATGGACGGTGCTTCCAAATTCGTGAGCGGTGATGCCATGGCTGGCTTGTTGATTCTGTTGATCAACATGGTCGGTGGTTTGATCATCGGTGTGGCCCAGCACGATTTGCCTGTCGCTGAAGCCGGTCGTATTTACACCTTGCTCACCATTGGTGACGGCTTGGTGGCTCAAATTCCATCTTTGCTGTTGTCTTTGGCAACTGCCATCATCGTGACTCGCGTGACCACCGCTGAGTCGATTTCTGAACAAGCCTCTGTGCAGTTGGCCAACCCAACCGCCTTGTTTATCTCATCGGTCATTTTGTTGATTTTGGGCATGGTGCCCGGCATGCCTCACTTGATGTTCATCACCTTGGCCTTGGCTTCGGCTGGTTTGGGTTTGATGATCATTACCCGTGAAGTGCAAGACGAACAAGCCGAGCAAGCCGAGAAAGATGCCGCCCCTGCCGATGCGCCCAAAGAACTCGACTGGGACGATGTGGACCAAGTCGACCTCATCGGTTTGGAAATTGGCTATGGCCTGATTCCCTTGGTCAACGCTGAAACCGGCGGTGAGCTGATGACGCGCGTCAAAGGCGTACGTAAAAAATTGTCGGCCGAGTTGGGCTTTTTGGTTCAGCCTGTGCGCATCCGTGATGACTTGAACATCGACCCTGATGCTTACAACATCGTGCTCAAAGGCGTGGTGCGCGGCAAAGGTGAAGTCAAAGTCGGTCGCGAATTGGCGATCAACCCTGGCCATGTGTATGGTCAGTTAGAAGGCATTGCCACCCGTGAGCCAGCGTTTGGTTTGGAAGCCGTGTGGATTGAACCTTCGCAACGTGATCAAGCCCGCACGTTGGGCTATACCGTGGTGGATGCCGCGACTGCTATCTCAACACACCTGAACAAAGTCCTGCGCGAAAACGCCTCTGACTTGTTAAGCCATGACGAAACCCAGCAGTTGCTGGACAAGCTGGCGGCCAAATCTCCCAAAATTGTCGAGGACTTGGTACCCGGTAAGTTGTCTTTGGGCATCTTGACTCGCACCTTGCAGAACTTGTTGTCTGAATCTGTTTCTATCCGCGACATGCGCACCATTGCCGAAGCCTTGACTGAAGCCAGTACGCGCACCCAAGATCCTGAACAACTCACGGCCATGGTTCGTCCTAAGTTGGGACGCATGATCATGCAAAGTTTGATTGACGGTGACAACAGCTTACAAGTCATGACGCTTGAGCCATCGTTAGAACAGTTGTTGCATAACGTCTTGCAACAAAGCCAACCCGGTCAAGCGGTGGTCTTAGAGCCAGGCTTGTCTGAGAACTTATTTGTCGGTTTGCGCGAAGGCGCGCGTACCGTAGAGGACATGGGACACCCCGCTGTGTTGGTGGTGTCTCCTGTGATTCGTGGCTGGTTGTCGAAAGCCGCCCGATTCCGCGTGAACGATTTGACTGTGCTGTCTTACAGCGAAATTCCGGACGATCAGGCTGTCAAAGTGATCCACACCGTGGACGCCAAAGCCCGATAACCGTACACCTATAACAAAGACAGAGTGAGCTGACCCTATGGAACTCAAACGCATCCTAGCCCGCGATATCCGCGCTGCCAACGAAAAGGCTGTGGCCCAATATGGCCCTGACGTGCTCGTGATTTCGAGTGGGCAAGTCAATGGCTTGACTGAGCTGATCGTCGCTGTGGATTTGGCACCTTTGTCGCCTGAAGAGGCTGATCCACATGTGAAGCCTGAGTACGCACAGGCGGGTAAGCCCAGTGGGAAATTTGATGTGTTGCTCGGTCAAACCATTGATCAAAACAAGCGCCAGGCACGTGAGCGTCAAGCCACCAAAGTGAGCAAACCGATTGTGGAAGTTGCACCGAAGTCTGTCGCACCTAAAGCTAAACCTGCTGTCAAAGTGGCGGCGCCTGTGGTTGATGAATCCGCCAAGCGCGCCGCTGAAGAGCACGATACCTTGCGTGGCCGTGAAATCGTGGCGCTGGTGCGTGAAGAACTCAACTCACTGCGTCGTGAATTCAAACTCGGTCAACAAATGGCGGCTTGGCAACAAGGCGGTATGCCTCTGCCTCCGGCGGTTGCTCCCTTGCGCGATGCATTGAACGATGCGCCCATTCCTGTGGCTTTGCGTGCGCTGTTGATTGACAACATCAAAGATCACAACAACATGGCCGATGCGATGGGTGCTTTGAGTCGTCAACTGGCGCATTCGGTGGAGCAAGAACAAGCGCACGCCCCTGTGTCTGGTATTCATGCTTTGGCAGGCCCATCGGGTGCCGGCAAGTCGATGATGGTGGCCCGTTTGGCGCAACACGCCGCGCAACAACACGGCAGCGAAAAAGTCATGGTCATCAGCTTCCAAGATCAACGCGCTGGCGCTTGGAACCAAACGCAATTGTTGTGTGCGCAATCGGGCGTGGATTCCTTCCGCGCCACCAACGCTTCAACCCTGAAGCTGTTGCTGGACGAGCACACCGAGCGAAAACTCATCTTGATCGACACCGCAGGTGTGCAAATGAATGAACGCTTGGCTGAGATTCGTGCCATGAACTTGAATGTGCAATGCCATGCGGTGATTCCTGCCGACGCATCGGCGGCGAATATCCGTCGCGTCTTCGAGAATACGGACAATGTGTGGGCTTCTCTGATGTTGAGCAAACTCGACGAATCCACGCAACCTTGGGCCTTGTTGCAGTTCTTGACGGACAAATCTCTGAGTGTGTCCGTGGCCAGCCATGGTGACCGTACCGTTGATCTGGTGCAAGACGTGTCTTTGGCAGGTTTGGTGCAATGTGCATTGGATAACTTGCCATTGCCAGAAACTGAAGAGCAGGCACAACAAAAAGTACGTGATGCAGCGGTCAATGACATTGCTGCCTCCAAGTTGGCACAAATTGCCGCGAAATTTAAAACCGAAACCACAGGCTTGACCCATGAGTAATACACGCAGAACAGAAGTTATTGGCGTTGCCAGCGGCAAAGGTGGCGTGGGTAAAACCACCACGTCCATCAACTTGGCCGTTGCGCTGACTCAATTGGGTCACAGCGTCATGTTGTTTGATGCTGATTTGGGTTTGGCCAATGCACAAATTGCACTAGGTGCACGTGCCGAATACAACTTGGGTCATTTCTTGGCGGGTCAAAAAACTTTGCAAGAAATTCTCATCACCACGCGCCAGGGCGTGAAACTCATTCCGGGTGCTTCGGGCATGCAAGAGTTGGCAGGGTTGAGTGATGTGCAAGCCGCCAGCATCGTGCAGTCGTTTGGTGTGTTGGCTGACGATGTGGATTATTTGATTGTGGACGTGGCTGCAGGAATTTCCCCTTCGGTGTTGTCGTTCTTGGCGGCTTGTCAACGCCGCTTTATTGTGGTCAAAGATGACCCATCGTCGATTGCGGATGCCTACGGCACGATCAAAATTCTGAGCAAAGAAATGGGTTTGGATGAAATCTATCTCTTGCCCAATATGGTGAAAAGCCAGTCAGAGGGTTGGAAACTTTATAAAAAGCTCAACGACGTCTGCGTGCGTTTCTTGGGCGAGTCGGTGCATTACCTCACCTCGATCGAAGAAGACGAGATGGTGTTACGTGCCCTCAAGAAATACCAGTCGGTGATGGAACTCGCGCCTGGTACGGCTGCCGCTCGTGACTACATGCGCTTAGCAGAGGCATGCACGCACTTGCGTCCGATTGACCACCCTTCGGGCGGTCTGCAATTTTTCATGGAGCGACTGATGCAAAACAGTTCGTCTGACACATGAGAGCACTATCCCCTGCAGAAATGTATGGCTCTTGCAAGCCCAAAGGCGAGGAGCTGGTCATGGCCCATCTGGGCTTGGTCAAGCGTGTCGCCTTGCACTTGAAAGCCCGAATTCCCGCCTTCATGGAGCTCGATGAGCTGGTCCAAGTCGGCATGATTGGTTTGCTCGAAGCCTCGCGTGCCTTTGACCCCAGCAAGGGCATCGAGTTTGAGAACTTTGCACACAGCCGTGTGCGTGGTGCTATGTTGGACGAAGTGCGACGCTTGTCGTTCTTGCCGCGCTCTGCCGTGGCGTTCAACAAAGAACACAACACCACGGTGCACGCTTTGGCGGCGGAGTTGGGTCGTACACCCACACAAGCTGAAATAGCCGAATACATGGGCAAAGACTTGGAAGAGTTCCACAAAGAGCGTGGCAAAGCCAAGCGTTTTGAAACCTACTCCATGGAAGTGGTCACGGAAGAAGTGATGACCATTGCGGACGACAGCTCACAGCAACCCGAAGTGATCGTGGAAGAAGCTGAGTTCATGGACGCAGTGACCGATGCGATTGCGCAATTGCCAGAGCGCGAGCAGTTGGTCATGCAGCTCTACTATGTCGAAGAGTTCAACCTCAAAGAAATTGGTGAGACCTTGGGTGTGAGCGAGTCGCGCGTGAGCCAAATCTTGTCGTCAGTGGTCAAAAAACTGCGTGGCACCTTGAAGGTGGATAACAGTCCCGAGACCGAAAAGGTTGAGACAAGGAGACGCGCATGAGTAACTTCATGATGAACATGATCTCTTGGATCTTGTTGCTCTTAGTCATTCTGACGTTGTATCTCATTGACAAGATCAACAACCTCGCCAAGATGTACGAGGCGCCTAAGCCAGAGACACCGGCCTTGCCCGAGTTTCAAACAGAAATTCCAGGCGATTTGCTGTTCTCGGGTTTAGAGGGTAAAAAATTATGGGATGCCATGAATGGCAAGCAAGTCGAAGGTTTTGATGCCTCCATGATTGAAGCCTTGCGTCCCCACTATGAGCCAATTTTGCGTGAGCACATCACCGCGACCTTCAAGGATGGTCTGGAGGAAGTGGGGGGTGACGAAAGCAAAGTGCCAAGTTCGATGCGCAAAATTTCAACAGTTCGTGGCTATATCCAGTCATGGTTGCCACCTCAGCACTTGGGCAGCATTTATCGGGCTGCGCTTGAGTTTGCTGGGACGTATGCGAACGACCCGAATCCTGATGTGTTGGTTCGCTTGAAGCAAACGGTCGACAGTGTGGTGGACATGCTTTATCAGCGTGTCGGGATCACCAATGAAGTGCCATTCTCAGACTTCTTGTTTGAGGAGATGCCTATTGATGAGGCCTCACAAGAGGAAGAGGCATTGTTGGCCTTGACTGATGAATCGACACAAAACCATGTGCTGGGCGATGGTTTGCTGGAAGCCAGCGCTGAGCGCGAGTTGTCGCCCGAGGAATTGGCGCAAGGTTTGGCAAACGTGCAAGCCTACGAGGATGAGCAGCGGCAAGAAATTGCCGCTGAAACGGTGGAAGCTGTGATGTATCCGAATGCTGAGCCAGTTTCCGAGCCTGAGCCGCATGTGCAAACCGAAGCATTGGCTGAAGTTGTGCCTGTGGAAGAAGCCGTCGTTGAAGTCAAACCTGCTTAATATGTTTGTGGCTCAAGTTTGTTCGCTCACTTCCGATACTGCCTGTGTACGCTAAGAAATACACAGGAGTTATCAGATGCGAGCCAATTCACGAGCCATTCAAAGTTACGGTGATGTCAAAGTCAGCAGCGGCGTTGCCACGGCGAACAATGTGCAATTGATTCAAATGTTGTTTGATGGCTTGTTGGAAAGTTTGTCCACGGCACGTGGTCACATCCAGCACAACAATATCAATGAGAAGTCCAAAGCCATTGCACGCGCCAGCCGCATCGTGATTGGTTTGCAAGGTGCCTTGGATTTTGAAAAAGGTGGTGATCTGGCCAACAACTTGAATGAGTTGTATAGCTATGTGACCCGTCGTTTGTTTCACGCCAACGCCCACAATGATTTGGCAGTGTTGGATGAGATTTATGGTTTGATGCGCGAAATTCGCGATGCTTGGGAAGGTATGCCTTCTTTGGTGCCAGCGAGTAACCGACCAGCCGGCATGATGAACTGATTAAGCTTTTCTGTTTTTTAGCAGAATTGGCTGATTTATCAGTTAATCTAGCAGGCTGTACGGTGAGAGTTTTTTAGGCGCATCCAAGTCTTAGGCTTGGGTGCGCCGACCTGCATGGGGAGAGAGTTAGATGTCAGCAATTATTGGTTTGGTCGTTTTGTTTATTTGCGTGTTCGGCGGTTTCGTGATCGCCGGCGGTAGCTTGGCGCCCATTATCAAAGCCACCCCATTCGAGATGTTCATTATTGGTGGTGCTGGCGTTGGCGGCATGATCACCGGTAACTCGGGCGCTATCTTTAAAGGCGCTTGGGGCGGTATGGGCCGTGTGATCAAAGGCCCCAAGTACCACAAAGAAGACTACATCGGCATCATTGCCGTCATCTCTAAGTTGATGAAAACCTTGAAGGCTGAGGGTGCGGTGGCGATGGAATCGCACGTTGAGAACCCTGAAGCCAGTGCGATCTTTGGCGAATGTCCCAAGATGCTCCATGACCATGGCTTGGTTGGCTTGGTGTGTGACACCATCCGTTTGATGGTGGTCTCCTCGGGCACCTTGAGCCCTTATGCCGTGGAAGACGTGATGACGGCTTCTATCAAACACCACCACCACAGTGAAATGCAAAACGCAGATGCGATTGCAACTTTGGCGGGTGCGTTGCCCGCGTTGGGTATTGTGGCCTGCGTGTTGGGTGTGGTGAAGACCATGGGCGCGATTGACCAGCCCCCTCCAGTGCTGGGTGCTTTGATTGGTGGTGCGTTGGTGGGTACGTTCTTGGGGGTGTTCTTGGCCTACGGTATTTTTGAACCCTTCGGCAGCCGTTTGAAGCAAATCATTGACGAAGATGGTGAAGCGCTGAAAGTGGCGCAGCAAGTCATCATTGGCAACATGCACGGTTACCCTGTTCCCTTGATCATTGAAGCGGCTCGCGTGTGTATCAACCACCACGCACAGCCCACTTTCGGTGAACTCTTTGATGCGTTGAGGAAATAATGGCTGACGAAAAAGACGCAGCCGCCCCTGAAGACGCTGAAAAAGCTGCAGCAGAAGCTGCGGCTGCAGCGGCTGCAGCAGAGGCAGCCAAAGCGGAAGAAGAGAAAGAGGAAGCTCCCGCGCCTGTCATCATCATTAAGAAAATTATTGATGAGGGTCACGGTGGTGCTCACGGTGGTGCTTGGAAGATCGCGTTGGCTGACATGATGACGGCCATGATGGCGTTCTTCTTGTTGATGTGGCTGTTGGGTGCGTCCAACGAAGATCAACGTAAAAGCATTGCAGACTATTTCAAACCCACGTCACAAAGTTTGGTGGCCATTGGCCAATTGGCGGGCTCTAATGGTGTGTTGGGTGGTCGCTCCATCATCGATCCTGATGGTTTCCCATTTGCGGCCAAGCAAACGGCGTTGCTCGAGCGTTTGACTCCCCGCTCAGAAGGCGGTCCCAACCCCAGCACCGACCCCGGTCAAGAAAACAACAACCCCTACTCAGACCCAGACAAACTGACGCCTGAGCAGAAGAAGGAAATCGCCCAAGCCCAAGAAAAAGCAGACTTTGACAAGCTTGAAAAAGAGATTGAGCAAAAGCTGTCTGAAAACAAAAAATTGGGTGGTATGAAAGATCAAGTTTCAGTCACACGTGACAAGCAAGGTCTGCGCATTGAGATCATTGACAAAGCCGACTTCGCCATGTTCCCCAGTGGCGGTATTGGCATGCAAGGTAAGGCTGCTAGTTTGATCGCCGAAATCGCAGCTTCGTTGGCTGAAATGCCCAATAAGGTGGCGATTCGAGGCCATACCGATAGCGTGCCCTTCAACAACAAAGAAGGTCGCAATAACTGGTCTTTGTCTGCTGAGCGTGCGGAAGCGACTCGTGCTTTGCTAGAAAAAAGTGGCATCAAAGAAAGCCGGTTTGCCCGGATTGAAGGTGTCGCCGATACCGACCCGTTTAATCCCAAAGACCCACGTGATCCACGCAACCGCCGTATGAGTATCACCGTGCTCTACAACGAACAAGATTAATCGCAGTTCGCGCAACAAAAAAGGCAGCTCATTGAGCTGCCTTTTTTTACGAAAGATGCCCGAGCGTTTTAGGCTGCAGAACGCAAATCGTATTTGTTGATTTTTTCAATCAATGTGGTGCGTTGCAAATTGAGCAGTTTGGCCGTGCGCGACACATTGCCCGAGTTGCGGCTCAGTGCCTGTTCAATGATGCTGCGCTCAATTTGCGCCATGCGCTCCTTCAGCGACAAACCTTCGGGCGGTAGCTGAGGCATGCCTTGGGCCAGCATGATGATGCCCTCGATCTCGTTTTCCTCTTCTTCGGGTTGGTCTTGCATTTCGGCCAACACCTCAGGGGGAGGAGTCATTTCGAGCTTGGCCAGCAAAGGCGCCTGTGCTTGCAGTTCGGCTTGGGCGGACACCAAACCTTTAGGCAGCAGGGTAGGAGGGATGGCTCGCAAATCCAGCTCTTGACCTGCATACAGCGTGCTGAAGCGATCGACCAAGTTGGACAACTCACGCACATTGCCGGGCCAAGGGTACTTTTGCAGAGCTTCTAAAAAGTCAGCCTTGAAGCGGACGGGTGCTTTGCCAAAGTTGGCACATTTCTTGGCAAAAAAAGCCAATAACTCAGCCACATCGGCGTTGCGTTCGCGCAACGGTGGGGTCACCATGGGTAGCACATTGAGTCGGTAATACAAGTCTTCACGGAACCGACCGGCTGCAATTTCGTTTTCTAAATCGCGGTGAGTCGCTGCGACCACGCGCACATCGACTTGGACTTGGCGTGTGCTACCGATAGGGTCGACCGTGCGCTCTTGCAAGACACGTAGCAATTTGACTTGCATGTCCAGTGACATGTCGCCAATTTCATCTAGAAATATCGTGCCGCCATGGGCCAGTTCAAAGCGACCGATCCTGTCTGCCACAGCGCCCGTGAATGCGCCTTTGCGGTGGCCAAACAGTTCGCTTTCTAACAAGTCTTTGGGAATGGCTGCGCAGTTGATGGGGACGAAGTTGGCGCCACAACGGTCAGACTGTTCGTGCAAGAGCCTGGCCAATAGTTCTTTCCCGGTGCCGCTCTCGCCAGTGATCATCACAGTGGCATTGGAGTTCGCCATGGTGGCGACCAATTGGCGCAGCGTTGTCGCCGACTCGCTTGAGCCAATAAAGTTTGTCGTGGGTTTCATGTCAAAAATTCCTACACCTCATTGTCTGCGACTCCCGTCATTTCACAAGACAGAAAAAGTATTCGTATTTGTATTTGTTAAAGATGCCCGAGTCGGTGCCGAATCAAGGGGGAGACCTCTCAAGGACATAACCATGAATCGCTTTACCTTTTGGGCTATGACAGCCGCCGTTGTACTTTTGACCGCGTGTGCCAGTGCACCGCCACCGCCGCCAGTGCAAGTGCGCGTCGATGACAGTGCCAACATGATCACGCCGATGACCCAAAAGCGTGAGACCTTGGTTGCCACCGGTTACGCGGTGATCAGCATTCAAAACCACCGCAATCCCGCGCAGCAGCGTTTGTTGGCCATCCGCGCCTCCAAACTGGATGCTTACCGTGCTTTGACGGAGCAGGTGTATGGTCAGCAGCTCGATGCCAGCACGACTGTGGCGGATATGACGGTGATGAGTGACACCTTCCGTGCGCGTGTGGAAGGCGTGATTTACGGCGCTGTTTTGGTCAGCATCACGCCAGTCGGTGATGACACCTATGAAACCACGCTGTCGCTGGATCGCAACGTTGTGAACGATCTGCGTGCGCTGTACATCGCCAGCTTGAGCGCTAAGCGTCATTGAGCACAGAGAAAGAGACGTTGGCCATGTGGATGCTATTTCCTACCAAATTGCGCAGCTTATTGATGCTGAGTTTGGTGGGTGTCAATTTTTTAGCCAATGCTGCTGACTTGAGTGCGCAAGAACGCCTCGATGCGATTCGTGGTGCCATGGTGGAAGCCGCCATGAAGTCCAACACCCGTGTGAGCGCGACCAGTTGGATGGAGAGTGACGGTAAATTGCGTGAGCTCAACCGCTTCTCATCTGAAATCAAACTCCGTGACTTGCAAGTCGCACAGTATGTGCGTGATGCAGGGCAACAGCCTCAGGCGGAGTTGGCAATCACTAACACTATCGATTCCGTCCAACCAGGGCGTTGTGAAGCCCCGCAAGCGAAAACGGCATTGCGCCAAGTGATGACCGTTAGTCTGGATTTGTCCCCAGGCTTAGCGCCAGCACAGCGTTATTCGGCCCAACAGTTGGGTTTTGCAGCTCGAAAGCAACTCACGCAGGAGGCGGCACGTTCTGATCGCTGGCGCCTGATCAGTACCCATGCCCAAACGCGTGCCTACGACCGCGTTCAGTACGGTCAAGGCGAAGAGCATGTGCAGTGGCATGCCCAACTGACGGTGACACCTGTGCCATTCGCGGGGGTGTCAGACGACTACAGTGCTTTTGGATTAACTTTGCACATCAGCGGCCCCGGTCAACGCCAGGGGTGGTTTGTTGCAGAAGAGGTGGTGGTGCCCAGCATGCCTGCTCAGGTGTATGGAACCCCCAAAATGGACACAGCGGCTCATGCGGCCATTGCCCGTGCTGTTGTGGCCATGACCAAGCAACTGGACAAACAACTGGCTTGCGATCCTCAAACCTTCACTGTTGAGCATTCGAATGGTCGTTTGTCCCTCAAAGCCGGTTCTCACGCAGGGCTGCGTGTGGGTGACAAACTCATGATTGCCGACCCCACGGTCTTGCCACGTCACACCTTGGAGCCAGGTGCGCTTGACGCCGCCGTGCTGGCCGAAGTCAAATCAGTCACGCCGTACCACGCTGAAATCAAGCAGGTGGCGGGTCGTAAACAAAAATTCAATGGGCCTTGGGTGGCTTGGCCCTATACCTATTAAGCAGATTGACGGGAGAACCGAAATGACAACGCCTATGACTTCCGTTCGCACCTTGCTCTGCAGCATTCTGCTGAGTGTTCCAGTGCTTGCGATGGCTGCCAACCCTGTGCCACGCATTTACCAAGTGATGCCAGGCGACACGCTGGACAAGGTGATTCGAAAAACCATGCCTGACAGTCCCTTGCGTGCAGATATTTTGCGCAATGCTTTTGTTCAGCAGAATCCACAAGCTTTCACCAAGTCGCCCCCGCGCGCCTTGATGGCAGGTGCTGTGTTGAATGTGCCCAATCACGACGACTTGTTACGCAGCTATATGGTGCCTGGACATGCGCCTGGCAACAGCGGCATGCATCGTGGGGGGGGGTACTCGACGGCTGACATGAACATGAACGAGCGGAAAAACTGGGTTCGTTTCCCCTAAGAGGCTGACGTGTCCATCTTGGGCCCAGAAGGCGTTCACGCGATTCCGCGTGTGGCGCCTATTCATTTGGAGATGCGCACCGCTTATGTCGAAGCGCCTGTCGCCAAGCAACTGGGCTTGCATGATGGTCAAGTGGTGCAAGCCACCGCCACGGTGGTGAACCAACAGCTCAAGCTGGTGCTCAACGAGCACATCTTCAATTTACCTTTGCAGCCCTACATCAAAGAGGGGGATTTGGTGCAGCTCAGGGCGCAAATGCTGCCTGCCGGTAAGTGGGTTCTGCAGTTGTTGCACACGGGTAATTTTGCGGGGGCAGAAGCCGTGCCGGCAGGGTTGCCTACACGTTTGAATACCTTGCTGTTCCAGCCTCCTGGTTTTGCGCACTTGATGGCATTGCTGCGCCCCGGTGTCTTGGAGTCCTTGATTCCACCGGTGCAAGATGCCGGTGAGCTTAAAAAGCGTATCTCAGCGCAACGTCTGAACATGGGTAGTTTGCAACCGCAAGCACTCAAACGGTTCATTCTTGGACACACCAAACCCAGTGAAGCGAGTTTGGCTGATGGCGAACCCGTGGATGACAGCACCAAAGTGCTGTTGCGCCTGCTTGTGGCTGAACGTGAACGTCTGCAAGAGCATGACAGTGTGGAAACCCATGACCGTTTGAAACACGCAGTCGATGAAGTTGAGGCAGCTCAAGTTCAATCGGGGGCCGACGTGTCTAAAGGTGACTTGCATTTCGGTTTGGTGATTCCTTTTCGTGATGCCGACCCTGTTGAATTGCACTTCGAACAAAAAGGCAACAAACCTGGACAACCCAAACAACCATTGGTGGTCAACATGCACACCCAAAGTCGCGTATTGGGTGAGGTCTGGCTCAAAACGACCATCAGCCACCGTGCTCAAGTGGACCTGACCATGTGGGCCTTGCGTAAAGACGTGGCTGATTCGGCGAAGTTCAATGCCTCTGACTTGACCGATGAGTTGGAGGCCGCGGGTCTGAAAATGGGGAGTTTTCAGGTGTACAACGCACCCCGCCCCGAGGCACAAGAGGAAGCTCCACCGCCAGAACATGGCAGTTTGATAGACACCCGCGCATGACAGACAAACACTACATGCAAGCTGTGGCGCTTGAATATGGCCGTAACAAAGCGCCGATACTCACTGCCAAAGGTGACGATGAATTGGCGCGTCGCATCGTGGCCGAAGCGAAAAAACAGGGTGTGTATGTGGCCGAAGATCCACGTTTATTGGCGATGCTCAGCCGTTTGGATGTCGGACAAGAAATTCCAGAAGAAATGTTCACCGCTGTGGCCGTGATTCTGGCTTGGGTGTACTGGCTCAAAGGCATGCAGCCCGGTGACGAAAAAACGCCCGTGACTTAAGCGTCAGCGTAACCGCGGCCACCGCCCCGTCGACCGCCACGAGAAACCTTGCCTAAACGGTCATAAATTTCAACGGAGCTGGCCGGGTCTTGTACTTGAAGACTTTGTAGGGCGCCTCGAATGGCGTCAATTTTCCGAACAATCAGCACCTCATTGCGACGGTGCATTTCTTTGCAATGAGTCATGTGCTCTTTAAACCCATCCCATTCAGGACCCAGTGCATCGGCCGCATCGGGGCCATGGATGCCAGCCAGTTGGGCGAGCTGTTGCAGGAGCTCATTTTTTGAGGTTTGTGATGCTTCAAACGCATCCAAGTTTTGTGCCTTCAAATGCTCAAACTCTTGTTCGAGCAGATCTTCAAGCGCGCGCGCCACGTCCAAGGCTTGCTCCAGATTGGAGGCCTGTGTATCTGACATCGAGGCGTTGGCGACAGTCAAAGTTTATTGACCAATCATTTTTTCCAATGCCACGAAGTTTTCAGCAATACGTCGTGGATTCACGGGGTAGTTGCCTTCTTTGATCGCTTGTTTGATGGCTTCGACCTTCGAGCGGTCAAAGTCGGGCTGTGCCATGACTTTTTGGGCGACGTTGCTCAAGCTCACTTTATCTGCTCCTGCTGAAGCTGTTTTCTCCAGCGATGGTGCGAGCTCTTCTTTGGCCTGAGCTGCAGAAGGGCTACGTTTTTCGACTTTGTCGATGGCACTGCGCAAAGCAGCGTTCGATTGCGTCATCCGACCGTAGTTTGAAATAGCGTCATTCATGATGGTTTCACTTTCTTAGCCCTTTGTACGGGCCAAACTTTTTCACAACACTTCAATCGACCCCAAATTCTAGAACTTGAGTGATTTTTTGAAATATTTTTTAAATACCACTTTTCACCTCAGTTTCGCGGCATTCGGTCCGGTGATTACGCCTGAGAGTAATCGACCTGACTCGACATTTTTCAAGCGAATTCGTTCGTCAAAACCACCATCTTGCAACGCTTCCGCGCGCATTGTGATGGAAAAGCCTTGTCCTTCGCCTGCGGTGACCAAAACCTCTTGTCCACGTTTGACCAAGACAGCGGTCTTCACGTCATACGAACGCAGAGGGGTGTTGGGCGTGAGGTCACGCACCAATTGCATATTTTTTAGTAATTTTGTGTCTGAAATGATTTGGCTTTCCATCCCAGCTGCGGGCATTTCAGCCTCACTAAACATCTCAGGACTGATGACAGTCCCGCGTTTGAGTAATTCTTTAGACACAAGCACCTTGTGCAACACGACGGCCGGTGTCCCGGCTCGGTTGGGTTGGGTGGGTGTTTGACCCGTGTTCAGATTCACAAAAAGTTGCCAAACCGGCTGTGCACAGCGCACGCGAATGGCCGATTGGTTGGGAAAAGGTTGTTCAAACTGCAGGTTTTGTTGACAGTTTTGTACCGTGATGCGTGGATCAACTGGCACCACATGGAGCTGTTTGCCCTGAAATGCGGGGGACTGAGCCGCCCATTGTTGGGCTTGTTGCTGTAGCGCCTCAAAGCCATTTGAATTCACCCCTAAATCGGTCGCAAACCCAAGCGGGGCCTGGCTTAGCAAGCATGCAAGCAACCACGCACCGCAACGCTTAACGCGTGGGGTGTCGGTGTTTTTCAGGCACAGCATTTGCATAGTCATACGGGTCGGTGTGAATGTTTTGACATCAGTTGAGACGCACACCCTCATGCAAGAACGAAGCCAACTTTTTATCAGGACCGATTCAACGGAGCCCTCTCATGCGACTCGACCCGTCAAGCAACCCGCAGGTGAACACCCAAGACGCCACCGGCATGCCCAAGCTGCCGCGCAGTCAGCTCGCCTACGCGCGTCCGGCGCCTGCCTTCACGCGCGCGCTCGCGAGCGTGGGACAGGGCGTGGGTCAATCGGGTGCGTTGGCACCTGAGGGGAGTGTGGAGGTCTGGAGCACGGCTGTGCGCTCGGGGCAGACGCTCACAGGCATCGTGCGTGAGCAAATGGCTGGACGTGGTGTCACGATTTCAAACAACGAAGCCATGCGCTTGGCTCAGACGGTGGCACGCTCGAACAACATCGCCAACCCCAATATGATTCATCCAGGGCAAAAGTTGAACCTGGACAGTCTGAACTTTTCCCTCCAACAGGCCCAAGCGGTGCAGCAAGCCATCGCGGCGAACAAGGCAGCCACAACGGCTGCGATGACGCCACCTGCTGTCACCCCCGCTGCCAATGTGAACACCCCTAACGCCACGAGCGCCATGGGCAGCGCCCCGTTGACGGGAACGGCTCAAGTGCAGTTATTGGCACGTTCAGAGCGCAGTGGTCACGTGGTCTTGGAGAAAACCATTGATCGAGCCATTGAAAAGGGATTCATTCCTGCGCAAGACAAACAAGCGGTGATGAACAAAATTGTTCAACTCTCTCAAGAGCACCGTTTTGCGCCTGATGACTTTGCACGCTTGACCTTGATGGAGAGCGATGGCATGAATCCGAAGGCTTCCAACAACCGTTGTCACGGCATCATTCAGTTTTGTGATGGCCCCGACCGAGGTGCCGCCAGTGCAGGATTTGGTACCAACCCCAAAGCGATTCTGAACCACAGTGTGTTGCAGCAGTTAGACATGGTGGGGAAGTACTTTGAGGACACAGGCCTGAAGAACTATGGCCCTGTCGGGCTAGATGATCTCTATTTAACAGTGCTCACGCCTGCTGCGCGTAACGAAACGCGTCCCAATGCTGCGCTCAACATTCCAGGTCAGCAAGCGGCTTATCTGCACGTCAATCGTGATACACGTGCGCCCATCACGCGTAACTCCATCTTGGCGGGGCTGCATCAAAACGCCAGTGAGCGACTGGGTAAAGATGTGGTCGCTCAGCAGCAAGCACGCACGACCATGCAAGCGGCACGTCTGAGTGCTTACGCTGCCCAAGCAGCGATCACGGAAGTTCGTTAGTCCACGAGATAGGACCAGCGGCAAGCTCTTGCCGCTCCAGCCGTCAAAACCACTGTGGCACGGCTCTTGCATAAATCGACACGAGGTCTCATAACTTGAGGCCATGTGTCAATAAACAGGAGTCTTGTTATGGACGTTTTCAAATCAGCCTTTGGCATTCATGAGCGTGCGCTCGGCGTGAGAAGCCAACGCATGGAAGTGCTGGCGCGCAACATCGCCAACGCTGATACGCCCAATTACAAAGCACAAGACGTTGACTTCAAGGCCATGCTCAAAGAAGCCAAGACGGAATATTTGACGGCCACCAACGATAAACACTATGCCGGTTTGACCGAAGCGCCAGACAACGGCATGCGTTATCGCACCCCATTTAACAGCTCATTCGATGGCAACACGGTTGAGATGAACGTTGAGCAAGCCCAGTACGGTAAAGCAGCTAGCGAATACCAAGCGACTTTGCAATTCTTGGAGAACCGCATTGGCGGTCTTCGTAAAGCCATGCGCGGGGAGTAATAGACCATGCAACTCGATAACGTCTTTGGGATTGCGGGCACAGCGCTGAATGCGCAAGCCATTCGCATGAACACCACCGCCTCCAACTTGGCCAACGCCAACTCGGTGGCAGGTTCAGAAGAAGAGGCCTACCGTGGCCGTCGTCCTTTGTTCAAAGCTTTGATGGAAGAGCAAATGACACACGGCGGCGCGCAGTTTGTCGGTGGTGTCAAAGTTGACCGCATCGTCAACGACCCAGCACCTATTCGCAAAACCTGGGAGCCAGGCAACCCATTGGCGGATAAAGAAGGCTATGTCTTTCACTCCAATGTGAACGAAATGTCTGAGATGGTCGACATGATGGCTGCCTCTCGCTCGTATCAAAACAACGTTGAAGTTGTGAACACCGCACGTCAGCTGATGATGCGCACCCTTGAAATTACCAAGACTTAATCACCATGGCTACTACTGCAACCTCCACCTTGCCTAGCGGCATCGTCAAATACGAAGACTACGTGGCGCAACAAAAGGCCACGCCGACGAATACCAATATGGGTCAGACGGAATTTTTGACACTCTTCACCACGCAGCTGAAGAATCAAAACCCGTTGGATCCTGTCAAGAACGAGGCTTTCGTGGCTCAGTTGGCGCAGTTCTCGCAACTCGAAGCCACCACAGCCATGAAGACCAGCATGCAAAACTTGGTCTCTAGCTTGGCCAACGATCGTTTATTGGGTGCAACGTCTCTGATTGGTAAGACCGTTGGGGTGCCGGATGGCCCAGTGACTGTGACAGACACCACGGTGTCGCAAGGCGTGATCAATTTGCCCACAGGTGCTGATGGCATCAAGTTGCAAGTGTTTAACGACCAAGGCATTTTGGTTCGCACACAAATCATGGGCGCACAAGCCGCAGGCGATGTCACCCTGGCTTGGGATGGCATGAACGATGGCGGTACCGCAGTGCCCAATGGCACCTACCGCTATGTCGCTTCAGTCAACAGCAATGGCACCGTGACCAAACCCACCGTCAATACCTACGCCCAAGTGACGGGTGTGACCAGTGCAGGCACTGCCGATGGTGCGATGTTGCTAGAAGTTGCGGGCGGCAAGACGGTCAACCTCACCGATGTGAAACGCATCAGCTACTAATTTCAAGATTCAAGAATTTCTCTCAGGAGCTAAAGCACCATGTCTTTCTATACCTCTCTCACTGGTTTGAATGCAGCCACCGCACAGCTGGGCGTGACATCCAACAACATCGCCAACGTGAGTACCACGGGCTTTAAGCGAAGCCGTACCGACTTCGGCGACATTTTTGCGACATCTCCCTTGCAAAAAGCCTCAGCCACCATCGGTCAGGGTGTGTCCTTGAAGCGCGTGGTGCAAGAGTTTGGCCAAGGCAACATGATGTTCTCGTCCAACACCTTGGACTTGGCCATCAGTGGTGACGGCTTCTTTCCTTTGAAGTCACAAGACGGTTTCCAAGACATCTTCACCCGTAACGGTGTGTTCATGATGAACGACCAGTACAACGTGGTGAACTCTGCAGGTCAGCGTTTGATGGCGGCGTCAGTTGACTCGTCCGGCAAAGCGAACTTGAACGACATGAACGTGTTGACCATCCCCCAAAAAACAACGGGCATGGCCAAACAAACCAGCAAAGTGCAATTGGGTTTGAATTTCCCTGCAGATGCACCTGTGATTACCAAAGAGTTCAACCGCAATGACCCAGAAACCTACAACAAGAGCACGGCTTTGACCGTGTATGACGCGGGTGGTAACTCTTATTTGGCATCCGTGTATTACGTCAAGACTCAGAACGCGACACAAGAAACGCCAAACAACAAATGGCAAACCTATGTGTATGTGGGTGACAAATTGGTCAGCGCCTCGTTGCAACAAGCGACGAACAGCCAAGGCGAGGTGATGTATGTCAACAAGTACGGCGAAATCAAAGCGAAGAGCGACTTTAAAACTCCCGCTGAAATTGAAGAACTGAACAACAGCTTTGCCAAGAAAACCATCAAATTTGCTTTGGATGAGTTGACCGATGTGCGCACCTCACAGCCTGCTACCGTGATCGGTGGTAGTGCCATTAACTTGGGCACAGGTACCAATGACGGTGTTGATATGTCGACCTTCAATGGGTTGAGTAAGTCAGACCTGTTGGTCAAACAAGGTAGCAACAGCGCTGACTTTGACGTGAATGTCAAAGTGGCAGCAGACGCCTACACCGTGGCCTTTAACCAAAACTTGAAGAACGGTCCAGAGGTGGTGAAGGTGAACGTTCCCACTGTGGGCACGACAGCACCTACGGTGGCTGATGTCGTCAAAGCTTTGAACGCGAATGCCTCATTTGCCGCGAACTATGTGGCCCAAAACACGACCACCGCTGTGATTGGCGGTCCTAAATTTGCGGACACCCCTAGTATTTCTGACTTCTCCGGTTTTGAAATCGAGATCGGTGGCAAGTCCTTGGTGTTGTCTAACTTGAGCCCTGCCACCAGTGATGTGAGTGGCTTGGCTAAAGAATTGCAAGACCGTTTGCGCAGTTTGGATGGTGGTAAATCAAATATCAGCGTGGCTGTTTCTGCCAACGGACATGATTTGAAAATCACTGACTCAGCAGGCCGCAGCATCTCGTCGGCCGCTTTGAAATTGAACCCAGATTTATTGGCAGGTTCTGGCGCTTCGATTGGTCAAGACGCTGTCATCACAACAGGTGTGTTGCGCGTCACGTCGATTGATCCCAACGTGTCTGATGAAACGATCCTGACAGACGTCAGCGTGTCTAAAACAGTGGGTGGCGTGCCCAGTGATGTCGCAGGCAAAGGTTTGCCAACCGACTTTCCTCGTAGCACGGCCAATTACACGTTCAATACGGCTGCCAGTTTGTTCAATGCCAAGTTTGGCCCCGCCTCTGACCCCATCACTGTGACAGAGAAAAGCTTGACGGCCTTCGCTGATTCATTGAACAAGAACACCACGTTCTCTGCGTCCTACAAAGCTTCCATCAGCGATGGTGTACTGAGCATCACGGCGGTTTCGCCTAGCGTTTCAGCGGCTGACATCAATACGGCATTGACCATCAACCAAACGGTGGGTGGTATTTCTGACAAGATCACGGCTGTTGGTCGTACGGCTGCTGAGTATGTGGTGTCGGATGGCCCTTACGCCATGAAGTTCGGCAGCGTTGAGATCAAGTCCAACGGAACGGTGACGCAAAACGGTGCACCTGCGAGCGATGAATCATCGGTGGTCACGTTTGATGCCATGGTGGCCAACCAAACATTGACGATTGGTGGTTTGACCTTCAAAGCCGCCGCCGCGAAAACAGCTGCTCAAGTCGCCGCGTTGTTTCTGAATCCAAGCAGCGTGACCACAGCCGATGGCACATTCACAGGTGCATTGAGTGGCTTTGCAACTTCTGCCGTTTCTGGGCAGTCTACGCAAGTGGAATTCACCAGCCAAACCGTGGGTTCGGATGTCACCGATTTGGAAGTGACCGGTGGTTTGAGCTTGTCGACACAAGTGACGACGACCCAAGGTGGCACAGGTAAAACCACGGAAAAAGCGGTTGTGACTTTCCAAGCTTTGACCTCGGGGCAAACCTTACAAATCGCGGGTTGGACATTCACTGCAGGTGGTGCGGGTGCAACAGCGGATCAAGTGGCTACCGCCTTCCAAACGGGCACGAGCACCGTCGGAACGTTCACAGGCGCATTGCAGGGATATACAGCAGCTGCCGTTTCGGGTTCGACCAATAAAGCAGAATTCACCAGCACATCGACATACACCAACGTATCTGACTTGTCACCATCTGGTACTGGCTCTGCCAGTGCTGTGATCACACAGGGCGCCACAGGTGTGAAAGAAAGCACCACTGTGACATTCCCAGGCTCTTTGATGGCAGGTCAAAGCGTCACGATTGGTGGCTTGACCTTTACCTCAAGCGGCACCACGACCAAACAAGAGTTGGCCGAGTTGTATTCAGGTTTGTCTGCGGGTGCAACCACTTCGGTGCAAAGCACAACCAAAGGGACATTTACAGGCGCATTGACAGGCTTCAACACGGGTAGCTATGCCAGCGGTTCTAGCGCGGCGACGTTCACAAGCATTGCTGCAGCAGGTCAAGATGTGACAGATGTGACGGTATCCGGCGAATTTGACTTCGTGCCTGCCGTCGTGACAGCACAAGGCTCAGCAGCAACGACTGAAAACACGGCGGTCACGTTCCATGAGTTGGGAGTCAATCAATCTGTGACGGTCGGCAATTTGCAATTGACAGCCACCGAGGCGATGACGGCTGTTGAGGTTGCACAAGCCTTCGCCAATTTGACGCCAGGTGCCACCATCGTGAACCCAGAAAAAGGCGCATTCTCTGGTAGCTTGAGTGGCTTTGCAAGTGGCGAAGCCACAGGTGCCACGGTGAAATTCACCAGCGATACAGATGCCACCAACATGACCAACTTGAACGTTGAAGGCATTGAACTCGACTCGGACGAATATTTGGCTTTGCTCAACAACTCAACGTTGTTCACTGACAAATATGAAGCCAATATGGTGGGTGGCAACTTGAAAGTCATGGCCAAAGATTTGACCGTGACAGGCGACACCATCAAATCAGAAATGGTGTTCAAACAAGGTGCCAATGCCACAGTGACCACTGCGAGCTTGGTGGGTGCTGGTGTCACGATTGAACAAACCTTTGCCGGTTTGAGCAGTGTCGATGATTTGAAAGATCTCTTCTCCATCAACGTCGATGGCTCTATCAATCCTGTCACGATCGGTTTAGAGCGTTTGGCAGGAAAAGACCTCAAGCTCTCTGGTGCGCAAATTGCCCAAGAGTTGACCAATGCCATCAACCGTGCCTACGGGGATGAGCGTCCGTTTAACTTCTCCACACTGACAGGTCCAACCTTCACAGTGCAACTGACACGTGCAGGTGGTTTGCAGTCGCCCGACCCACTCGACATCGATTTGTCGCAAGCCGGTGATGCAGACAAAAACATGCGCAGCGAGGACTTGGTGGCGAGCGTACAAGCGGCCATCGATGCGAATCCCGATTACAAAGGCAAAGTCACAGCCAGCTATGACACCAAGCTTCAGCAATTGGTCTTCACCCCTGCAGGTAACGACAAAATTACCATCACCAGCGCACAAACCAGCATTGGTTTGACAGACCCCTTGGTTCAAGGTGTGAACGATGACTCGGTGGGCTTCACGCTTGCACCGTCTATTTCAACCCCTGCATACCGCGCAGCCAACGACCAGCGTTACGGTGCGAAGGTGGAATATGACGCGGTGAAAGGTGGTTTTGTGTTCATGTCGGGAACGACAGGTGACACCTCCAGCATCAACATCACCAATATCCGTCCCAACAGCTTGGCCACTCAAAGCTCCAAAGGTTTGGGCATGACCGGCGATGCGGCGAAATATATCGTGGACCAATCGAAAGTGGAAGCTTTGCGCGGCATTGTGTCGCAACCTGCGGTGTTGACAGGCAATGCTTTGGGCGTGAACGTTGACAACAACTTCTCAGTCGATGACACGAACAACAAATTCGTGGTGTCTGTGAACGGTGTGACGGGTACCGTGGTGGTGCCACCCAAAGACACGTATACCTTGGGTACCTTCATGGAAGCCCTGCAATCAGGCATCAACGGCTTGCAAGGTGAGAGCAAAGATGGCCTCACACCTAAAACCATCGATGGCGTGAAGGTCAGTTATGACACGACGAAGAACGCATTGGTCTTCACGACCGGCACAGCCTCCACAGATTCTTATGTGAAGATCACTGGTGATGCACGTTGGGGCTTGGATGGCTTGGATGCTCAGTTCGGCTCCACCACCACCTGGATCAAACCCACGGCTTTCCAAGACGAAAAAGGTGCCACGGTTTATATCGACGGTTTCGGTGCCGAGTCTTCTACCGCATCGGGCTTTGACACCTTGCCACCTTGGTCACCTGTTTACTTTGACAAAGGTGAGCTGACATTTGACACCGCTGGTAACTTGGTATCACCCAAGCAAGGCGCACAGTTGGATACGGTGTACTTGCCAAACGGTAAGGGCGCTTTGACCATCAACATCGACTATTCCAAATCCACTCAGTTTGCGTCACCGTTCTCGGTCTTGTCGCAGTCACAAGATGGCGCGCCTGAAGGTGACTTGGTGGGCTTGGCGATTGCCGATGACGGCTTGGTCTCGGCCAGTTTCTCCAACGGTGCACAAAAGTCTTTGGGCAAAGTGGTGTTGGTCAACTTCTCCAACCCCTCTGGTTTGCGCCAGATTGGTGACACCAACTACTACAAAACATCTGACTCTGGCACACCCAAGTACGGCGAAGCTGGTTCAGCAGGTTTTGGTACGGTGCGCTCAGGCGCGACCGAACGTGCCAACGTGGACTTGACCCAAGAATTGGTGGACTTGATCACCGAACAGCGTAACTTCCAAGCCAACGCCAAGGCCATGGAAACCAGCACTTCGATGACGCAAACCATCATCCAAATCCGTAACTAATCTGACTGATTCACAGACAGACCTAAGAGAAACGATATGGACCGCTTATCTTTCAACGCGATGGCTGCGATCAATGAAGATCGCTATATCCGCCATCAGCTGTCCAACGACATTGCCAACGTCACTACCGCAGGTTTCAAACAAACCTACGAAGCCACCATCCAACCGCATCAAGCGGTGGGTGAGGGTTTTGATTCCCGTTTGCAACCTCGTCTGTACACCACTGACCGTGTGCGTTTAACACCGGGCCCGATCATGGTCACAGGCCGTGATTTGGACGTGTCGATGAACCACAAAACGGTGATGGGTGTGATGGGCAATGACGGCACCTTGGCGTTTACACGCCGAGGTGACTTGCGTGTCAATTCCAACGGTGTTCTTGAAACGGGTTCAGGCCATATGGTGCAAAGCCAAGATGGGGGTCCCATCACTTTGCCGGTCGGTTCTCGCATCAACATCACGAACACGGGGCAAATTTTTGCCACCGACCCAACCCAGCCCGGGGTACCGCAAGAACAAGCGATTGGCACCTTGATGCTCCGAGATGCCAGCACGACGCCACTGATCAAGCGAGAAGACGGTTTGTTTCGCGTTGACGAAAAACCACTTGGCACGGACTTTGCAACAGGTCCAGAGCCAGTTTCTTTGACACCGCAAGCCCTAGAGGGCAGCAGTGTCAATCCAATGGCATCGATGGTGAAGCTGATTGAACAGAGCCGCTCGTTTGAGCACCAGGTTCGGATCATCAAAGAAAGCAAATCCAACGATGAGTCGGGCGCCTCCATGATGAAGGTGTCTTGAATTTGACAGTTTAAAAGGGGCTAGAAGCCATGGATGCATCATTGTGGGTAGCGAAAACCGGTCTTGACGCGCAGCAGACGCGCATGAACGTCATTTCCAACAACTTGGCCAACGTGAGCACAACCGGCTTCAAGCGCGACAGGGCGGTGTTTGAAGACTTGCTCTATCAAAACGTCAAGCAGCCCGGTGGTCAAACCACCAACAACACACTCTCACCCACGGGCTTGATGCTCGGTACGGGTGTGAAGATCAATGCCACTGAAAAGCTGCACTTGCAGGGCAACTTGGTCAACACCCAATCGCCTTTGGACTTGGCGATCATGGGCGGCGGTTTTTTCCAAATTCAAATGCCGGACGGCACCACGTCGTACAGCCGTGACGGCAACTTCAAAATCAACAACACCGGTCAAGTCGTGACGGCTTCTGGCTTCCCGTTGATTCCCAACATCACCATTCCTGAAAACGCAGCCAGCGTGACCTTTGGTCATGACGGCACGGTCTCTGCCGAGATCGTCGCGGGTGGTGGCTCTCAAAACATCGGTCAAATTCAAATTGCACGCTTTGTCAATCCAAGCGGTTTGAAGCCCATTGGTCAAAACTTGTTTGAAGCCTCACAAGCCAGCGGTGTCGCACAAATTCTGACCCCAGGTCTCAATGGCGCAGGCGCCTTGAAGCAAGGTTCGCTCGAAGCCTCCAACGTGAACGTGGTGGAAGAAATGGTCAACATGATCGAGACCCAGCGCGCCTACGAAATCAACTCCAAGGCCATCTCGTCGGTCGACGGCATGTTGAAGTTCTTGAACCAGAACATCTGAGTGAGGCTCCCCATGATTGTTCTTCGCATCCTCGCATTCGTTGGCATTGTGTATTTGTTGCAAGGCTGCGCGACCGAGCCTGTCGACATGGTCTTGCGTCCTTCACCAGAATTCCAACCGGTGTACCCACTGGCTTCCGACCGGCAAAAAATTGCCACTGGCGGTATCTACAGCAATCGACAAAGCGATGCTTGGTTTGGTCGCGGCCGTAACTACCAAGTGGGTGACATCATCACGGTACTTTTGAATGAGTCCACACAGGCGGCACGCACACAAAACACCGACGTGAGCCGTGAGTCCAAAAACTCTTTGCCTTCGGGACTGAATACTAAATTTGGGAATATTTCCCCCTTTTTAGATGGTTCAAACATCAATGCAAATAACAACAGCAGCAAAGGCACAGGTAAGGCGGATCAACAAGCCTCTTTGTCTGGCTCTGTCGCGGTGACGGTGGTTGAAATTTTGGCCAATGGCAATTTGGTGATTCGTGGCGAGAAGAAGGTTGGTCTTGCTGAAGGTACGGAAGTCATCCAAGTGTCGGGTGTCATTCGTCCGGAAGATGTGGGACCGAATAGCACGGTGCAATCACGTCGACTGGCCAATGCGCAAATTGCCTATCGAGGTTCGGGTGACTTGGCAAATGCCACCCGTGCAGGCTGGGGAACCAGCTTGATGCATAAGTATTGGCCTTTCTAAACACTGAACGGGTCACTTATGAAACGTTTCTCTCATTTTGTGCGTGTCTGCTTCACCAGCCTCTGTGTTTTAGCAGCGGGTGCAGCGCATGCCGATCGCGTCAAAGATTTAGCCACCTTGGCTGCGCAACGCCCCAACCAATTGATTGGTTACGGTTTGGTGGTGGGTTTGCAAGGCACAGGCGATGATGCTTCGGTGCCCTTCACCACACAGAGCATGAAAGCCATGCTGTCTCAAATGGGGGTTCGCATCGATGGTCCTTTGACTGACTTTGAGACAACCGCAAGTGCGGCGCGTGTGGACATCAAAAACACCGCAGCTGTGTTGGTTACCGCTGAGTTGCCAGGCTTTGCCAAGCCAGGTCAACGCATTGATATCAACGTTTCAGCGATTGGTAAAGCCACCAATTTGCGTGGGGGCAGCCTCATCATGACAGCCATGCGTGGGGTCGATGGTGAGATTTACGCCCTTGCCCAAGGTGCGTTGACTGCCACAGGCATTGATGCCAGCGCAGCAGGCTCCAAAGTTCAAATCGGTGTTCCGACTTCGGCACGTATTCCAGGTGGTGCCATTGTGGAACGCATCGTGGACACGCCTTTTGAAACATCGGAAAACGTGATTTACAACATCCGTGAAAACGACTTTTCAACCACGACGGCCATCGTCAATGCCATCAATAAAAAATTTGGTGGTGATGTCGCACAAGCCATTGATGGTGTGTCGGTATCGGTTCGAGCACCTAAAAACTTAAATCAGCGTGTCGCTTTCATGAGCGAGGTAGAAGCCTTGGAAGTCCAAGCCGGCGAGCCTCCCGCGCGTGTGGTCATCAACTCGCGTACAGGGACGGTGGTGATTAACCGATCTGTGCGCGTCACGGCTGCCGCCGTTTCGCACGGCACGATTTCGGTTGCCATCACGGCAACCAATGAAGTGTCTCAACCCAATATGTTGGCGGGCGGTCAAACCGCTGAGGTGCAAAACGCCGATATCAAAGTGGCTGAGCCTAACAAGCCCATGTTCTTATTCCAACCGGGCGTTGAGTTACGTCAAATTGTGGATGCCGTCAACCAAGTGGGTGCGACGCCGTCTGCGTTGATCGCCATTCTTGAAGCTTTGAAAAGCTCCGGCAGCTTGCGCGCCGAGTTGGTCATCATTTAAGCGAGCACAGATATGAGCAGCCCCATCGATACCTCTGCAGCCCGGTCTTACACAGACTTTTCGGGTTTGGGTGAGTTGCGTGGCAAAGCCCAAAAAGATCAAAACAGTGCGTTGAAAGAATCGGCACAACAGTTTGAAGGCCTGTTCATTCAAATGATGCTGAAATCCATGCGTGAAGCCAATGAGCCCATGAAAGACGAAGACAACAAGTCTTACGCCATGGAAACTTTTGAAGGCATGTTTGACAAAGAAGTGTCTTTGCAAATGGCCAAACGTGGATCTTTGGGCGTGGCTGATTTCATGGAGCGTGCCGTCAAGCAGCAGCAAACGCCGCCCCCCAGCACTGACGCGTTGCTCAAGTCACGCAGCAAAGGTATTCCTTTGAATCCCAAAGCTGAACCGATGCCATTGCCTTCTGCCGCAGATCTGAACAAAGGGTTTGCCTTAGAAAGAAATCTGCCACTCAAGAGCTTGCAAGAGTTCAAGGCGCCTTTCAGTGGAGGCCGTAAATGAGTGACATTCTTGGCATCGCCAGTGGTGGTATCAGTGCCTATCAACGTGCGTTGAGCACGGTCAGTAACAACATTGCCAACGTCAATACCGAGGGTTACTCGCGTCAGGACGTGGTGCTGAAGGATTCTGCACCCAAGAAAATGGCCAGCATGTACGTTGGTACCGGCGTCATGCTGACCAACATCAAACGTCAGTTCGACGCTTTTGCAGAATCTAATTTACGCAACAGCACCAGTGATTTGGCCAGTCAAAAACCAATGGTCGATTACGCCAAACGTGTGATGGACATCATGGGCGACAAAAGCATTGGCTTGAGCTCTGCGTTTGACAACTTCTTTGCAGCCGCCAGTGCGTTGTCTGCCGATCCAGCCTCCACTGTGCAACGCACCAGTTTTTTGCGCAGCGCAGATGGCGTGGCGTCTCGGTTTGTAGAGCTGAATAACCAGTTGGACTTGATTGCCACGGAAACCAGCGAAGGTATCAAGAGTGTGGCTGCACAAGTCAATACCTTGACCGGCCAGTTGGCCTTGATTAATCAAAGCATGGCCAAATCGCCCACCCTCGAAGGGCAACCCGCTGAACTGTTGGATCGTCGTGATTTGACTTTGCGTCAATTGTCAGATTTGGTTCGCACCAAAGTGACCTTCACCACCAACGGTACTGTGAACGTGAGCTTGGGTACGACCATGACCCAAGGTTTGGTGGTCAACGGTAACAAAGCCCGTCCCATTGGTGTCGACACCAGTGTGGCTGGAAAAATTGAACTGGTGCTCGATCCCTACGGTGCCACTGAATCGCTGGCCAGCGCCAGTGGTGGTCAGTTGGGCGGCTATCAAAGTTTCATCAGTCAGGTGCTTGAGCCTGCGCAGAAAAATCTGTCTGCCTTGGCCCAAACTTTTGTCAAAGAGGCCAACGCTGTTCAAAGCAACGGCATTGATGGCTATGGGCAAATGGGACAAGCGTTGTTTGCATTTGATGCCACTGCAGCCACTCCCTCTGCTGGTGTTCGCCTGGCGCTCAACGACGGGATGCGTGTGGCCACGGCTGCACAATTCCGTGTGAGTGAAGGCAGCACCAACATCACCACGACCCGAGCCACAGTCAAATTCACAGGGACAACACCAGCGACTGCACTGAGTAATCCGCAGTTGGTCAATAACCCCAACCCATCTGCCGGTGTCACTTTCAAAGTGGATGGTGCGCGCGTTTACACCCCAGTCACGACCTTGTCGGCTGGGGTCGGGGCTACCTTCTATTTGGATGATGCACAACCTGGACAACAGCTGCAGGTGCTCACCCGCGATGGTCGGCAGGTTTTGGGTCAAGCGCTGAGCGAAACTGAGAAATACCAGTTACTCACACCCGATAACGGCTTTGCTGCGAATGCCAATTACAGCGATACCTATCTGAATCAAACAGGCGAGTACGCCTACCGTGGTTTGGATATGTTTTATGGCGCGAAAAGCACAGTGCTATACGCACAGGTCTATGACCAATACGGGGCCGAAGGCGGGCCGCTGCCACTGCCTGCGGTGTTGGATGGCGCGCGCATTCAGACCGCTGACTTCAAAATTCCTGAGAATGCGATTCAGATCAACGGTGTGTCGTTGGGTGAGTTCTCAGGAACAACGGACACCGAATTGAAATTTTCAGGCGTCAAGTTAGACGATGAGCCCGGTGCAACCATTTTCCAATTTCAAGCCTTGATTGGTGACAAGCTGGTCAGCCAAGACATCGTGGCCAACGGTACGGTGGCCAGTTTGAAAGACGGCCTTAACTCCGCATTGAGTGGTTTGGGTTTGACGATCAAGTTGGTCAATAACGACCAAGACATCGTGATCACTGATCCGAAAGGACGAAGCATTTCAGGGGCTGCGTTGACGCCCGCTTACCCTGAAAAAGGCGCCTCCGGTGGTGTGTTGACGCTCAATACGCCGGCACAGCAGCTGGCAAATTGGATCAATGGACAGTCTGTGGCCACCATCGCCAGCCCCAGTTTTGGCGCTGAGGGTTTCAGTCAGTTTTCTGCGACGTTAGGTAACGTGCCTATTGCGATCGATTTGTCCTCTTTCTCCATGGGACCTCTGCAAAATTTGGCAGAGCATCTTCAAGCCAAGTTGCGTGAATTCGATCAGAGCGCCAGCATCAGTGTGAATGTGGAAGGCGACCAACTCAAAATTCGAGATGATCAAGGCCGTGCGTTCAAAAATGTCGGATTGGTCGCTACCAAAGACAAAGATGCGGTGGTCGGATCGGTGTCATTAAGCAACAGCGCCATGTCACAAACGGAGGTGCGTGCCGAAGTGGTATCACAACTGCGTGTGCCTGTTCGTGATTTGGACTATGCCAAGGCCTTGATGTTGAATGGACAAAACATCACAGGATTTTCTTCTTTAGAAGGCTTGGTGGCCGCCATCAACGGTTCATCGGCCGGGTTGATCGCCAGCGTGGCACCCGATGGTCAGCTCGTGATTGAAAACCCAATGGGCAGCGAAATTCGAGTGGGCAATACCTTGAATGGCAATGCCTTGAATATCAAACCAGATACCTACGATGCACAAATTCGCATGGTGCAGGTCGTGCGTGACATGCGAGTCGGTAGCGCAGACATCAATTACGCCAGCCCCTTGACCATCAACGGCGTTAATTTGAGTGAGGCTAAATACGTCGCAGACGCTTCTTCTGCGTCTTACAAAGTTGAATTCGGTTATCCAGCTAAGTCTGTATCGGCTGCAAGTCCTAAAGATTTAGCCCATGCATTGAACAACAGCGCAACCGTCAGCGATATCAAATGGCCCGCTGCGGGTTACACCATGGACATGGTGGCTAATGTCGATGGCAAATCTATCTCGTTGACATGGGATCCTGCTGTTTATCAAGACGACCCTAACAAAACCAGTGAAGAAAATGCAGTCGCCAAATTAGAAGCCATGGCCGCTGCATACCAAACACAATTGCGCACGAAGGTTGATCCGCTATTGACCGTCGAAGCGCAAACCGGTGGCTTGGTATTTAGCAATGTGAAAGATTTGAGCTTCAGCGTGGAGAGTTTCCAAGCTGTGAAAACAGGCTCGTCACCTCTCCAAACAGCCGAGGTGGGGGTCATTGATCCGCCGTTTTCTGATGTGTATTACGCCAATACCGATGGGGGGCAATTGGTGATTGGTGCCTTACGCGGTGATGTGCCTGAACGTGACATTAAAAATAGTTTTGTTGTTTTTGCAGATGCAGAAGAGCTCGTGCCAGAGCCCGCTGTCAAAACTTTGCAAGGTTTAGTGGACCGCATCAATGCCAAACAAGCACAAACACATGTGGCAGCTTCGATTGATGAAAACGGAGATTTGAAGCTTTCAACCACAGATTTGAAGGGTGTGAGTGCCATTTCGATTGGGCCTGGAAAATCGGTGGCAGATGGCTCGTTTGTGTCTAACGCTTTAGGCTTGGTGCCGCAAGACTACGACGTCAGCAAGCGCCTTGCGAGTTTGTTGGCTGAGAAGCCTTATATGAACGACATTCGTGTGTCATTTGGCTCTTACCAAGTGATGGCACAAGATGGAACAACCAGCACCCATTTCGGTGATCCAGCGATGTTGTCGCAAATTGGTTTGCGTACAGCTGCGTACATCGAGGGGGGATGTCCTGATGACTTACAAGTGTTTGTCACAGGGAAGGGGTCTGCCAAAGTGGCTGTCGGCTTCGAAGGTCAACCTGACAACGTGCGTGATAGTTTGCGTACCCAAACATTGACGGTGAAGTTCACAGCGGAAGACCGCTACAACATCATTGACGCGAAAACTGGCACGGTCTTGGCGGATCGTCGATATGACCCATCCGTCCTAGAGCCTGTGGTTGAGTACAACGGTTTGCAGATCAAACTCAGCCACGCACCTTCTGTCGGCGATAGCTACACGATCGATGGCAACTTCGATGGCATGGGCAACAACGTCAATATGTTGGACATGGTGGAGTTGAGTAAAAAACCCACAGACAACGGTAAGACGATTGGCAATACCTACATTGACCAAATCAACAGCGTTGGTAATTTGGCGCAGCAAGCCATCATCACGCAAGAAGCGCTGCAAGTGGTCAATGACCAAGCCGTTGCTGCGCGAGACAAAGTTTCTGGTGTGAATTTAGATGATGAGGCTGCGGCGCTCATTCGTTATCAGCAGGCTTACCAAGCGTGTGCCAAAGCCATTCAAGTTTCCGGCGAATTGTTTGACGCCATTGTTGCTATTCGTTGATTCAGGTAGTTCATCATGAAAATTTCAACCTCTTTGTACTTCGACCGATCTACCCAAATGTTGGGCGATGTCCAAGCCAATCTGTCAAAAACGCAGGTGCAGCTTTCTACGGGTAAGCAAATCGTCAAACCCAGCGATGAGCCAGATAAAGCCTCTTTGGTGACACGCTTGGAATCGGAGTTGTCACGACAAAGCAGCTACCAAGAGACGCTCAAAGCGGTCAATGTGCGACTGACTGCAGAAGAAACCGCACTCAAAAATACCAGTGATGTGATGTTTCGCATCAAAGAGTTAACGGTACAAGCCTCTAACGACACCAATGGAAAATTAGATCGCAAGGCGATTGCGTTAGAGCTCGGGCAATTGCGCGATCAAATTTTGAGCCTGGCCAACAGCCAAGACAGCAACGGTAACTATTTGTTTTCTGGTAGCAAGGCATCTCAACCCGCGTTTGCAAAAGATGCCCAAGGTCGCGTGATTTACCAAGGTGACCAAGCCCGAATGCAAGTGAAGGTGGGAGATAACCGTCGCGTCAATATGAATCTACCGGGTTCAGATGCCTTCACGCGTGTGGTGCGTACAGACGCTCAAGGGGTGAAAACAGGCATCGATTTTTTCCAAGCCTTGTCTGACTTAACGGATGCGGTTGCCAATTCGGACCAAAAAATGATTCAACGTGGTTTGGGTGAAATTGACGTGCTTCAGCAAGGTGTGAGCGAGGGTCTGGCCCAAGTGGGGGCAGACTTGACCGTGGTGGACATGCAAAACAGCATTTTGGATGAGGTCGTTTTACAGCTGAAGTCCACCCGTTCTGACATTGAAGACTTGGACTACACCGAGGCCATCACCCGAATGAACAAAGATCAGTTAGCGCTGGAGGCTGCTCAGAGCAGCTTTGCCAAGATTTCGCAACTGAATTTGTTCAAATTTTTAGGATAAACCTCTCAAGTCGATCGCATTTCTGACGATATGAGACTTGAGTAAATACATCACACCATGGCCACCGCAATCTCTTCTTCCTCTAGTGCCTCCACGACAGCTGCAGATGTTGCAGCTGCAAACCGCACGGCTGCTCAGAAGCTCTTGAGCTCCTTGGGGGCCGGTTCAGGCGTTGATGTTGCTGCCTTGGCTCAAAACTTGGTGGATGCTGAAAAAGTTCCGCAGCAAAACATCATCAATCAAAAGATCACCAAGAACGAAGCGCGTATCTCTGGCTACGCAGCCATTTCTTTTGTGATGTCTGAGTTGAACACGGCTTTTACAGCCCTAAAAGACAAAAGCAGCTTCAGCTCACTGACGGCTACCAATAGCCAGTCCAATGCCTTTGCGGTGACTACTTCGGCTTCCTCTGTGGGCGCAACCCATGACATTGAAGTCTTGCAGCTTGCCAAGTCGCAGCGTACGGTGAGCGCAGGTTTTGCTGCCGCCAGTACGCCACTCAATGGTGGCAATCCGATGTCATTGACGCTGACGGTGGGTGGGGTTGCGGCAAGTCCGATTGCTTTGGCTGAAGGTAAAGACACCCCGCAAGACATTGTGAATGCCATCAATGCAGCCAAGACCGGCGTCACCGCTAGCTTGGTGAATACAGGTGACGGTTCTGCCTCGCCCTACCAAATCGTATTGACAGGCGCCAAAGGTTCAGCGGGCGCTTTTTCTTTGCAAACCAATTACACGCTTGTGGGTGGCGCCTCAAGCAGCTCGCCGAACAATGGCTCGCCAGGATTGGTCTTCAGTGGTACCCACAGTGCTGACCAATCGGCAAGTGATGCCAAGGTCAAAATTGACGGCATCACCTACACGCGCAGTTCCAACACGCTGACTGACGTGCTGCCCGGCACAACCCTCGACCTCAAAACCGTCACCAGTGGGTCTGCCAGCTTGAGTTTGGTGCGTGACAACACAGCGCTGAAAGAAAAATTTAAAACCTTGGTGACCACGTACAACGATGCGGCGTCCATGTTGAATGTGGTTTCCGACCCTAAATCGACGGTCGAAACCTATGGTGCAACCTTGGTGGGTGACTCGACGGCGCGTGGCGTGAAGAACCAGTTGCGCAGTCTGATTCAAGGCGCGTCTAACACGCCAGGCACTCAAGTCAGCGCCTTTTGGCAGATCGGCATCAGTGTTGATCAAGCCGGCGTCATGACGCTGGATGACACCAAGCTAGAGACCGCGTTGACGGACAACTTTGAGGATGTGGTCAAAACCATGACCGGCAATACCAATGGCTTGAGTGCATACAGCACGCAACCTGCTGGTTTTGCGGGTGAGGCGATGCGCAAGCTATCTAAATTGATCGGCCCTAACGGTCCTCTATTGGCCAACAGTCAGAATGCGGAAACCCAGAACGCGAAATATCAGCAAGACCTGACCAAGTTAGAGACACGTATGTCTGCCATGTTGATTCGCTACAACAAGCAATTTGCCAGCATGGAAAGCTTGGTGGGCAGCGTCAATACACAAAAGACCAGCCTGAAGTCCACCTTCGAGGGCATGATGGCGGCCTATACCAATAAATAATTCATTAAATTTTTTCTAAAGTTCCGCTGGCTCGTACCGATAGGTAACGAAACCCCTGTTTTTTAAGGGGGGAGGCGGTACTTATGGTCCAAGAAATTCAATCCAAAGTTCCTCAGCCTGCTTTTACGCGGCCTGAGCTGTCGGTTCCCAGTCCTAAGGCTGCGGAGCCCGCGCGTCCTTTTGAGCCTGTCAACGAGCCTGCAGTGGCTGCGCCACCTGCTAAACCCGTTGTCAACTTTGACCCAGAAAAAGAGCGCAAAGAGTTGCAGGAAGCCATTCTTAAGCTCAATGAAATGTTGCAAGACAACAGCCGTACGGTGAGCTTCAGCATGGATGTCAAGCTGGGGCGCCCTATTGTCTTTGTGAAAAGTCTTTCTACAGGCGAGGTTGTCCGTCAAATTCCCAATGAGGTTGTGGTTCGTATGGCGCATGCCATTGAAGACTTCAAAGGTATGTTGCACAACAAATCCGCTTAATTGAAGAATTTTTTTAAAAAACGCTCAAGAAAAAAACTGGCATTCCGAATCACAAGCTATCAGGAATTGAAATCCTGTCTTGTTTAACCCTCTCTGATGGACTTTTAGGAGAACACCATGTCCGTAATTAACACTAACGTGAAAGCTCTCACAGCTCAAGCTTCTTTGAGCAACGTTGAGAAACTGACTGCTACGACCATGGAGCGTCTCTCCACAGGTCTGCGTATCAACAGCGCCAAAGACGACGCTGCTGGCCTCGCCATCACCAACCGCATGACATCACAAATTCGTGGTTATGCAGTTGCTATCCGTAACTCAAACGACGGTATCTCGATGGCTCAAACCGCTGAAGGCGCGATGGGTCAAGTGACCAACATGTTGCAACGTATGCGTGAACTGTCAGTTCAAGCTGCAACAGGTTCTTTGAATGATGATGACCGCGTCACCATCCAACAAGAAGTCGATCAGCTCAAGGCTGAAATTGACAATGTGGCAAACAAGACTAACCACAACAACATCAAGTTGTTGGACGGCAGTGCCGGCAAGATCGTCTTGCAAACTGGTACCAACGCCAACGACACCATGAACATTTCTTTCGGTTCTGTGAAGACCAAAGACATCGGTTTGGGCGCACGTGCCTCCTTGTCTTCTGTCGCTACGAACTTTGCAGCCAACGCAGCCCCAGATTTGGCTGATGGCGACCTCATCTTGAACGGTGTGGTGGTCGGTGCTTCTTTGGCAACGGATGACAACAAGTCTTCTGCTGCTAACGCTTCTAGCGCCATCGCTAAAGCTGCTGCGATCAACCGCGTGTCTGCTCAAAGCGGTGTGCACGCTACAGTGAACGAAACAGTTGCCTTCGGTTCTGTGATGACTGCTGCTGCTTCTAACGGCACCATCAAAATCAACGGCGTGGACACAGCCACTGTGTACACCACAGACGATGCAGAGTTGTCACGCTCGGCTGTTGTGACAGCGATCAACAACATCTCTGGCCAAACAGGCGTCAAAGCGATCAACTCGCACGACGACAGCCAAGGTGTGGTGTTGGTGGCTGAAGATGGTCGCAACATCGAAATCGACTTGGGCTCTATGACTGCCGCAGCCACTGGTTTGGGTGCAAGCAATGTGTACGCCGGTACTTATGAGTTGAACACTTTGGATGGCCGTTCCATCAATGTGTCTAGCAATGTGTCTGGTGACTTGACGAACTCTGGCTTGAACTTCGGCACCTTTGCTGCTGACACAGCCCAAGCCGTCACCCTCAAGCGCGAATCTGCTAGCGCAGCGCCAGTCGCTGGTGCTGGTGAGACCGGTGTTTTGAATGGCAACACGCTGGTGATCAACGGTGTGGGCATCGATGCTGCCAACGCCAATGACGACCAAGCTTCCAACACGATTGTTGATTCTTCTGTGAAGTCTGCCAGCGCGATTGCCATTGCAGCTGCGATCAACAAGAAGACAGCCATGACTGGTGTGTCAGCCACAGCAGAAGCGAACGTTCTCAAAGGCAGCGGCTTCACAGCAGGAACTGTGACTGCCTTGAACTTGAACGGTGTGGATGTGGCGATCAGCTTGGATGCCAACTCTAACCGTGACGATGTGATCACTGCCATCAACGCAGCGCAAGGCAAAACCGGTGTGGTTGCCAGCGCCTGGGGCGAAGGCATCACCTTGACAGCCGCCGATGGCCGCAACATCTCGATCAGCTCTGATGCAACCGATGCTGCCGCTCTGGGTCTGAATGGTTTGACCATCGGTACAGCGGGTGATGACACAGATGCTGTGACTTTCTACTCAACTGTCAAACTCAGCTCTGATAAAGCTTTCAGCGTTGAAAGTGGTTCAGAAGGCAACGACAACTTCGCAGCCTTGGGCTTCCGCCGCGGTACTTTCGGTGGTTCTGACAATGCGTTGAAAGTGGCTGACATTGACGTCACCACACAAGCCGGTGCAACGGATGCCATCAAGGCTTTGGATGCTGCTTTGAACTCTGTGTCTGCTGATCAAGCCAAGGCCGGTGCTTTCCAAAACCGTTTGGAAGCCGTGGTGTCTAACTTGACTGAGTCGAACCAAAACATGTCTGCTTCACGCAGCCGTATCTTGGATACTGACTACGCCACAGAAACCAGCAACATGGCTAAACAGCAAATCATTTCGCAAGCCGCAACAGCGATGTTGGCGCAAGCGAACCAATCTGCACAGTCTGTGTTGTCGCTCTTGAAGTAATTCAAAAGCCATCAAGTGACAAAAAGCGAGCCTTGGCTCGCTTTTTGCATTTGTATGGGATTAAAAAATTTCTTGAATATCACTCAAGTTATCAAAACTCGAGCCGATATACAGGAGACGAATCCCTATAAGGGCTGCTTTTTGCTGTGCAAGGTGGCCTTTGTAAGCCCTCAAAAAATGAGTGAAAAGAGCGATATATGGCCACGATTAACAACTTAGGTACTGGTTTTCAATCCAATTCATTGATGACCTTTGGTGCACCTGCACAGGCCAATACACGCGTTACCACGACCACCGATATTTCTGGTTTTGACGCCGCTCGCATCAAAACTTTGACAGTTGCCGAGGTTGCGGCACTGACCACGGAGCAAATTTCCTCCATCAGCACCTCTGCCATGTCGGGTTTGACGGCAGGCCAAATTGGGGTCATCAGCACCACCAACGTGGCTGCGTTCACTGATCAGCAAGTGGCTGCACTCAGCAATACGCAGTTGGTTGCGTTCAAGCCGACGCAGATGGGGTCGCTCACGTCGTCGCAAATCAATTCGCTCAGCACCTCACAAATGTCCGCGTTGAGCGTCACACAAGTGGCCTCGCTCAATGCCTCACGCATCAAGGATGTCGACAGCACACGTTTAGGTGCGCTCACCTCCAAACAAATTCAAGCGCTGACCACCGATCAAATCGTGAACTTGATCGCTGATCAACTCAGTGCGTTCAGCAGCACCCAAGTGGCTAGCCTGAAAGTATCCCAAGTGGCCGCTTTTGAAACCCGCGATTTGTCGGGTTTTTCCACGTCTCAAGTGGCGGC
>JACCDR011818473.1_pt1 | contig 83309 bp, 99 predicted proteins | sample 7446431 | NCBI WGS metagenome assembly JACCDR01 (sample SAMN15323443, study PRJNA562643) | freshwater metagenome | isolation source: river surface water | place: USA:Blue River Watershed | collected 2017-08-17
CGTCGGCGGTGTCGGATGAACTGAACACCGACCCCGAAGGGCACCTTGTGATCCGCGGACCGATTCACACGGATGAAAGTAGCTTCCGCGTGAATTTCGCGAACTCGTCGTTAGCGATCTCGATCGGCAGTCCGACGCGGACCGGCGACGTTTTCACAGGCGGGAGCATCGGGACGCCTACGCTCGATCTCCACGTCGGCGACTACGTGAAGTTCGACGCCGATCCTGAGTCGGCGTGGTGCCAGGTGGACGCCATCGACGGGAACACGGTCACGGTCGCCGGGTACACGGGGAGCGAGGTGAGCGGAGCCGCCTCCCGCTCTCTCGTTCGCCCCTTCACGGGCACGGGCGGTGCGATCTCGGTCGCGTCGGGTCAATGCACGATCGGGAGTGGTACGACGGCGAACGCGGTAACCGGACTCACTCGCGTCGTCGACATCGCCCCCGTGATCCATCGCTGCCGCTTCTCGCTCTCACAGCGCATCGCGAACCAGACGTGGATCGCCGGGCTCGAAGAGGACTCGCCGACGCCGCGCTGGTTCGCCCGGTTCTCGGCAAGTGGCACGGCGGCGAACGCGATCGTCTGCGAGACCGGCCGCAACCCGACCGGGGCGCCGAGTGCTGCTGAGACTCAGACGACCACGATCACGCTCCCCAACGGGACGACGACAGCAACCGCTGCCGAGTATCGGGTCGAGCTGCTGACCGAGCGTGTCGTGTTTTTCGTGAATGGCGCACTCGTCGCCGAGCACACTCAGACGATCCCGGCTCAGCACGACGAGATGACGAGCGTAACCCGGTGGGCGAACGGCGCGTCCGTCCCGGCGTCGAACACGAACGCCGTCGTCGACTTCCTCACCGCCAAAAATCACAACAAGCTCGAGATCGGCGTGATGAGCGACGCCGAGAAGCTTCTGAGCGCGATCCAACCGATGCGCGAGTTCGCGTACAACGTCGCAGGCGTGATCGCGATCAATACCGATCTCCTCGTGATCGACTGCCGACAGCTCGCGACGATCAACATTCAATGTTTGACGATGGGAACGACGGGCGTCGTGACCCCGGCGTGGAGCAACGACCCGGCGTTCTCGGTCGTCGTCGGCGCGACCATCACGACGACCGCCGGCGCCGACGCGACGACGTTCAACGCGGCTGGGATGTGGTCGTGCCCGGTGCAGGGGCGCTACTTGCGGCTCCGGCTCACGACGGCGACGACCGGCGGCACGACGTCGATCATGGTCAACGGGTCGAGCTTCCCCGTCGTGTCGAGGCTCGCGACGCAACCGGTGAGCGGAACCGTCGCGGTGTCGGGAACTACGACGGTCACCCCGGGCACGGCGGCCGCGAACCTCGGCAAAGCGGAAGACGCCGTCGCCGCGTCGGGCGATACCGGGGTCGCGACATGGGCGGTTCGCCGCGATGCGCTGACGACTAGCGCGTCAGCGAGTGGTGACTACAACGAGAAGGCGTGCAACCGTTTCGGCGCTCAGTACGTCGCCGACTTCCGCACGTCGGCGCGCTCGTTCCGGGCGGCGATGCAGCTGAACGCCGTGGCCGCTTCGGCGACCGATATTGTCGACATCGCTGGCAACGCGACGACGACGGTCGTCGTAACGAGGATCGCGATCTCGGGTATCGCGACGGCCGCGAACCAGGCCGACGTGCTCCTCGTGAAGCGCTCGACGGCGAACAGCGGCGGGCGAACAGCGGCGGCCGCGGTCCCCCTCGACGCGACCGACAGCGCGGCGTCGAGCGTGCCCGGGTTCTATTCGGTCAACCCGACGACGGGAACGCTCGTGGGGGCGGTGGGGCGGCAGCACGTGCCGCTCTCGACGAATGCCGGCGGCGGCGAGGCGTCCCACGAGTGGTGCTTCGGCGACAAGGGGAAGGGGCTCACGCTCTCGGGCGTGGCTCAGGTGCTCGCGCTGAACCTGAACGGCGCCACGATCGCGGGCGCGGTCCTGAACGTCGAGATCGACTGGTACGAGTTCTGATGTTTTTGCACCCGTTCTTCCTCCGCCCATTCACCCGCCGATCGCAGTCGTCGCGCGTGGCGACGCGTGCCTTCGTCACGGCGGCCGACCCGGTCCGGATCGCGGTCGACTGCCTCCCGCGGTCACCGGTCTCGATCGTTCTTACGTCGCCGGTTCTGCGGGTCGATCTCGTTGTGCCGACCGTTCCGACGTCGGAACCGTGAGATTGGATCGGTGTCGTTACGTTTTAGTTGGCATCGGTCCCCGGGTATGGGATGCTCCCTGAGTCGGTGGCGAACGACCCCGGCGGAAGGAACAACGATGAACGACGACCCCGAGAACATCCCCTGGCTGTACAACGAAGACCCCCCTCTGTACGACGACGATGAAGACTGACCAAGCGCCCCCCTTCCGAAATCGGGAGGGGGGCGTTACGTTTTAGTTGGCATCGGTCTCTGGCTATGGGATGCTTCTCAAGTCGGCGGCGAACGGGCCCTGACGAAAGGACGAACGAGAATGACCCCCAAGCATATCACCGACCGACTGAACACCGCGGCTCGCAAGGCCGGCTTCGATGGCGTCTTCACCGTCACGCACGGCGGCGAGGTCGGAACCTCTCGGCTGGTTCAGTCCAGCTACCAGATCTCGATCGAGATGGATCGCCACGAAGACGGCGACGGGAGCGAAGTCGACGAGCAGCTCGAGCGCGCCGGGGCGTGGATCGTCGCCTGCCTCTCTCGCGAGGGGATCGCCGCCCACGTGGTCGACTTGGGGCTGGTGGCGTACGGCCCGACCTACAGCCCGCGGCCGACCGCTTGGGCAACCCGCCCCTACTGACCGACGGGCCCCCCTTCACCGGGGGGCCTTTCAACGTCTACGCGATTCGACGTTAAATCGTTCGAGCGCGTTACGTTTTAGTTGGCAACCGTCCGCGGGTATGGGATGGTTCCTGAGTCGGAGGCGAACGGCCCCGACGAAAGGACGAACGAGAATGACGACTCATCACACACTCACGACGACCGACGCGCAGATCATCGACGACGGGGCTCGCGCAGTCTGGAAGTGCTCCCAGAAAGTCGGGATCCGGCTCGCTGAGATCACGATCCGCGCCGATGGCCGATGCTGGGCAAGCGCCCGAACCCACGGCCGCGCGGCGTTCAACGTCGCCGGCGAAGTCGAGATCGTGTACCCGGGCGACAGCTTGATCGATCTGGCGTCGATGTTCGGCGAAGGCTCGGAGCCGATCCTCAAGGCGGCGAAGGCGATGGTCGAGATCATCCGGATCGTGGGTGGGGACGCGACGCTGGTCGTGAACGACGACGGGCTCGCCGATCTGCGAGTCGAGGGGCTAGCGGGGCGCGTGGGCGGCGTTCAGACGAGCCGCCTCGAAAGGACGGCCGAAGGGAGCGCATTCTTGGCAGGGCTGCTAGCAGCCGCCTTCCCGGCGGTCTAGCGGTCGGTCGCGAGGGGCGGTAGGGTGAGCGGCATGAACCGCTCCCTCACTGCATTGATCCATCCGCGAGTTATCACGCGGGCCGACTTGCTCGCCGCGGGTACGTTCCTCGACCTCACGTATCGGGAGACGAACGGCGAGCGGCCGCTAGAGCCGCGGGTGTTCCGAGTGCGCGGCCCGAGTTCCGGGGCGATCGTCATTCGGACGGACGACAACGAAGGGTTGTCGATTCCGATGGTGCTGTGCGACCAGGATCTGGTCGTGATGGGGGCGCGGGGGCTCGTCGTAGCTGGCGCCGATTTTGACTACGTTCTCGTTGGGTACTGACCGGGCCTTGCGAGAACCGGGGGTACCGGTCTCGCGGGGTGATCATGTTTGGAGTGCGAAGCTATGTCGTCGGTCTGCTGCTGTTCGTTGTCGCGTGTGTCGGTTCGCCGGGGGTGAGCCTGTCGCCGTTTTCGGCGGATCGGTGGCTGTCGGTGGGTCGAGTGGTGGGGAAGGTGGGGCGATGGTCCTGAGAGGCGGGAACGTGTCCCCTATCGGTGCGCCGGCGCAAGGTGGGGGGAAGCTGTCGGCGGAGCGGATCGCGCAGATCCTCACGAGCACGTCCGATCTGTATCACCTGGTCTCGTTGACTGACTCGCGGTTGACGTCGAAGCAGTCCGAGTTCCTGACGTATTGCCCTGAGATCAAATGGGGAGGTGTCGAGCTTCAGTACGTTTCCGGGCTGGCATCGGCGCCGGCCGGATCGCACGACGCCGGGGTGGGAGTTGCTGCCTCGACCGGCGATGTCGCGACGTCGATCGCAGGCGTCCCCGGAACGGTCGGCGAATATGCGCCATATGCCGCCTATTTGACGACGTTCGGCGGGGTAGCTGAGCCGAACGTCGGGAACGCACTGGCGACCCGTATGTGGTCTAGTTCCGGGCAGATCACGCAAGCGACGGCCCCCCTACTTTGGGCTGCGCTCGACGGTCGCCCCGAGACCGCTAAGTTCCGCAGCATCTACAAGCGGCTCCCCGACGGGACGTCGACGGATTGGCGACTGTGTTTCCACGGCTCGGGTGTGACGTTCGGGGCGCCGGGTAGCTACCAGTCGGCCGACGTAACCGACTCGACCGGGAGCGGTTACGCCACTGTCGAAGCGGTGATCCCGGACTCTCACACGTGGTCGGCGTATCCGTCGCCTCGTTGGGAATACACGGCGGTCCCGCTCTCAGCGACGGTCGCCGGTGAGAAGCTGTTGATCGTCTCTCCCGGGTGGGTCGAGATGCAGTCGGGAGCGGTTCTTCATATGCACGGAATCGGCGGGAAGTCGGTCGACGGCTTCCTCGACCCGGCCGTGTGTTCCCCGGACCTGTTCACCGACTACTACCCGCTCTTGGGGAAGAACCGGTTGTTTTGGCTCGATCTCGGCACGAATAACCCGCAATCGAACACGCGGGCGCAGCACGTCGCCAAGATGGGCGAGCTGATTTCGAGGATCCGCGCCGACGACCCGAAGACGCCGATCATGTTGACGACGGCGTACGCCACGAGCACGAGCGGCGTTGACCCGTATTGGGTTCTCGCTGCGAGGGATCTTGCGGTGTCGACGCCGGGAACGCTGCTGCTCGATACGTACGACGCGATGCCCGATTATTCGACCGGGAACGCTCTCGGGTTCTACAGCGACACTGTGCACTACGGCCCGCTCGGCGTCCGGTACTATTCCGAGTGTGTCGGTGATCTCACGCAAGCGGCGGCGAGCACGAGCGACGCCCCGAATCAGTTCTCGGCGCTCCACTGGGGATACGACGCGTCGCGGATGACCGAAAGCGTCGGCGTTCCGACGGCGTGGGTACATGATCCGGCGGCGGCGTTCGCCGGCGACTTGGTGGCCGGAAGCGGTCCGCTGACCTATGAGCCGTGGGGGTATGGTGGCCAGTCTGCCATCCGGTTCGCGGCTGGTCGGTGGAGCAGTTCGACGGCCGGCACTCACGATATGTCGGGCGTCGACGACTACTCGGTCGGGATCGTGTTCCGGATGAATACGCTCGCTGTTCGTCGCTTGCTCCACGACCAGTTGGCGACAGACGGAACGTGCCGAGCCGTCGACATTCAGCTGAACGCGGACGGCTCGCTGACGCTATCCGTCAAGCCGGTGACGGGCGGCGTCGCGTGGTCGACGACGACGGCGGCCGGCGTCGTGAAGGCCGGCGTGCGGACTGTGGTCTCGATTCAGCGGATCGCGTCTCGCGTTACGCTGTGGGTGAACGGTGCGAAGATCGGCGTCGGTACCGTAACTGCGGGTGCTGTGACGGCCGGCGGTCGGTACGGTCTCGGGATCGGCTCGTATACCGTCAACGGCTCGGTAACAGCCGGCGATCTGGTCGTGCGCGCCGCGTTTATGTGGCCGTCCGCGGTGAACGGTAAGGCGATCCACGCGTGGGCCAAGAAGCGCTTCGGCGTCGAGTGATCGTTGAAAATCGCCCGAATGGGTTACGTTTTAGTTGGCAACTATCCCGGCGCTATGGGATGGTTGCTGAGTCGGAGGCAATCAGGCCCCGACGAAAGGACGATATGAATCACGAGATCACGGGATACACTGCGAAGTGGGACGGGAACCAGGCGCAGGCGCTCGAAGCGGGGGACACGGTCGAGACGTGCGAGCAGTGCGACGATCGGGAGTGGGACGCCTTCATGCGAGCGCTGAAGCGGGCCGGGCTGTCGCTCCGCTGGCTCAGCTTCGACGGCGACACGCTCCTCGACCGCTACGACGTGATCGAGGCTCCCGATAGCGCGGCCGCCGGTCGCATTCTCTGAGAGTGTTTGGCGGGCGGCTCGTGCTATCGGGCCGCCCGTGCTTTTGAACGAAGGGGCTGGAAGATGGCAGACGAACTAGACGAGAATTTCGAGCGGCAGCAGGCATGGGCCCGCGAATACGCTCAGCGCTGCGAATGGTGCCGCGACACCGTGCGAGCGAGCGTCCCCGACCTCGTGATGCGCCGGCTACTCGGCGCGACGTGCTCGCGGATCCTCAAGTCGCCGGACACCGACCGCGGGGTGGCTTACGTGTTCAAGGTCGGCGATCTGGTGTGGGATACGTTCCGCGCGCTGATCACGTCCCGAGACGGGGACGCCGTGTTCGACCTTGAGATCGCGCGGCTGTGCCAGTCGGGCGATCCTGTGGTCGTCGGGAGCCGGCTCGCGCGTGAGACTGTGATGGCCGAGATCACTCGGTTCCGCGACGCGTACAGCAGGGGGGCGGCGCAATGAGTGATCTGATGTCGGTCGGCGTTGGCGACTACGTCGCGGTTGTTTGGCCGAACCGAGTCGAACGTCGGCGCGTGATCCGGGCTCGCCCGCCGACGCCGTCGCGGCCGGGGGTCGTGTGCGTCGATATGGGCGGGATCGTCCAGATCCGTTTTCGTCGGAAGGATGGCAACGCGATCGCCCGCGATTGGCTCAGCTACGGGTTCGCGAAGGACCGCGTGCCGCGCGTTGTGAAGTGGTCGGACACCGTGCGCGAGCGAGTCGCCGTCGATAGGCTAGCGGCTCGACTGCGGGAGCTCACCGCGTCGGATCTGCTCGCACTCCCTCCCGAGATGAGAACGCGGATCGCCGAAGCGATCGGGCACCTTGCGATCCTCGAAGGTGGCGCGTGATGAGCGGGATCGTCCGGCTGATCCGGTGGCGCCTTCGGCACGCTCGCCAGTCGTTCGCCGCTGGCGTTCTGGCGCTGTTTCGGTGGGCGGGTGGCTCAGCAGCAGCCGAGGCGCCGCCGCGTGTCCTAGCGGCCGGTGTGGCGCCGCAATGGGCACCCGAGAACCGACGAGCAAAGCGAGCCGCTCGGAGCGCTCAGCGGCGCGACTCGTTCCGATGGGAATGGATCGCCATCCCAGAAGCGAAATCGGATCGGACACGTTACGTTTTAGTTGGCAGAGCGGCTCGCGGTATGGGATGGTTCCCGAGTCGGCGGTGAATGACCCCGGCGGAAGGACGAACGAGCATGACGAAGTACGAAGACGAGATCGTGAAGGTTGGTAAGCGGTTCTACCTCGCGCGCTACAACGCGAAGACTGGTCAGTGGAGCGGGTCGCTACGCCCGGACGTCGCGAAGCTGACGGGCTGCTTCGGGTTCTTTTGCCGAAGCGAAGAGGGGATCGCCGGCGCCGGTGGTTACAGTTTCGCGAGCCGATCGGCAGCCGTGGCGAAGGTCCGGAAGATCCGCGGCGAGTGAGCGATTCGCACCCAGCTGAGAGAATCAGCGGGGTGCGTTACGTTTTAGTTGGCAACCGTCCCCGGGTATGGGATGGTTCTCGAGTCGGAGGCAGTCGGGCCCCGGCGAAAGGACGAACGAGCATGACGAAGGCATTCCAGGACACGTCGAGCCGTAGCGGGGTGGTGGAGTTCGAGACGCTGGCGGGGACCTCGGTCCGATACGTGGCGAAGGGGCTCGGCGTGTGGGACCGCTACGTGAAGCACGGCGAAGTCTACCGGCTCGTCGGGCGAGTGATGATCGCGGGCCGAGCGACGCCTCAGAAGCTATGGGACGCGCCGGAAGTGAAGCGGTACGAATGAGTCGCCCGGGTTGCCATCGGCGAGGATCCGGTGGCAACCTGCCCGGGTGGAACTGAACAGCGATCCCGAGGTCGAGCGGGCTAGCGCACTCGTGCGCGCACTGGTGAAGAGGGCGCACCGTGCGCGGACGTCGAGCGTCGATTTTTTCGAGATGGTGATGCGGGAGGAGACGACGCGGGCCCGGCTACGAGCCGCCCCTCACCAGCGCGTCGTCCTTCAGTTCGTCGCGGATCATCCGCTGTGCGTGCTGCGACTACCGATCGGCTACTCGAAAACGTACCTGATGGTGGCGTTAACCCTGATGAAGCTCGGGCAGGATCCGACGTCCCGCGGCTGGTATGTCTCGGGCACTGACGACCAGGCGACCAAGCCGGTCGGGGCGATCCGCGACTACATCGAAAGCTCGCCCGAGCTGCGCCTAGTCTTCCCCGACTTGCGACCGAGCGAGCGATCCGCCGACCCGTGGCAGCAGGGGAAGCTCACCGTCGACCGACCGCCGGGCATTCGCGACCCGTCCGTCGTCGCTGTCTCGCAAGGCATGAAGGTCCCCGGCGCGCGTGTGTCGTGGGCGGTGATCGACGACATCCTGAACAGCGAGAACACGTCGTCGCCCGAGCAACGGGCGAAGCTTCACAAATGGGTCGCGCTGAACGTCTTCAGCCGCCTCGACCCGAAGGATCGCCAGTGCGTCGTCTGCAATACGCCGTGGGTCGGGCCGAGCGAGTCGGACCCGGGCGATCTGACGTATCAGCTCGAGGCAGCCGGCTGGCCGTCGCTGACCATGAGTGCGAGCGGCGACATTACGATCAAGAATGCGGACGATTGGGACTGTGACGACATCCGGCCGGCGGAAGGCTCGACCGAGCCGAGCGATCCGCTTCGGCTGACGGCGCACGACGATCCCGCGATCCTCGCTGAGACGTACGACGACGCGCCGCCCGACCCAACGAAGGATGTCGAGGGGGCGGTCCCGTTGTGGCCGGCTCGCTACAATCGCGCGGCGCTCGAATCGACGCGGCGACTGTACACGGCTCGCCAGTTCGCTCAGCTGTTCGAATGCCGCGCCCGGTCCGAATCGGACGACCGGCTACAGTTCACGTGGATCGAACGCGGGAAGGCGGAAGCTCGCCGACTCGGGTTCTTCGGCTTCTCGCCGTCACTCCCCTCGACGTGCGTCGCCGTCGTCACCGGCGTCGATCTCGCGGTCGGGCGCAAGGCTCGGAACGACCGGACGTCGATCTTCACGTTCGGGATCTTGGCCGACAAGCGACGGGTACCGCTCAATATTCAGTCTGGCCGGTGGTCGGGTACCGAGATCATCCGGCGGATCATCGCTGAGCATCGAAGCTACGGATCGATCATCCGCGTCGAGAACAACGCGGCGCAGGACTTCCTCTTGCAGTGGGCGCGAGAAAGCGACGTCACCCTGCCGATTCGCCCACACACGACCGGGCGCAACAAGGTGCACCCCGAGACCGGGCTCGAATCGATCCTAATCGAGATCGAGCAAGGCGCTTGGCTCTTCCCGAGCGATCCGGGCGGCCGTTGCCCGGCTGAGCTCGACGAGTTCATTCGGGCGCTTCAGCAGCACGAGCCGGGCGAACACACGGCCGACGTTCTCATGGCGGCGTGGTTCGCCCGGGAGCAAGCGCGGCGGCAGGGTGCGTTCTCGCGGCTGGCTGCTGCGGGGTCGGCCGGGTTCGCGAATTTCAACGCTCGCTAGTCGGTAACGTCTCAGCGATTCGACGTCGAATCGCTGAGACGTTCGAGCCGGATCCCGGCTTCCGCTGCGATGGTGTCGCGCAGTTCGTCGGTGTAGGGGCGATCGTAGACGATGCGCGTGATCCCGGCGGCGGCGAGCAACTGAAGGCAACGGCGGCACGGCGCGTGCGTGACGTACGCGACAGCGCCCGCGAGCGCGACCCCGTGAGCGGCGGCCGCGCAGACGGCGTTCGCTTCGGCATGCACTGCATGCGTACAGTGCCCGTCATGCATTCGGTGATCCACGTCGGCGCAGTGGGGGGCGCCGCGCAGACTGCCGTTGTATCCGGTCGCCAAGATCCGGTGGCAGGTGGTCGCGACGACGCAGCCGACGGCGAGGCGGTCGCAAGTGCCGCGGCTCGCGACGGCGTGGGCGATGTCGATGAAGTACCGATCCCAGGTGGTTCTCATGTTGCCGAGATACTGCGCCCGGGTATGGTGGCGCCATGGCTAAGGCTAAGGAACTGGGAACCTCGAAGAAACCACGGGCGACGACTGACAGCGTGAAGGCGTCGGTACCGCGAACGAAGAAGCCGGCCGATCCGGCGGCCGTCTACCTCGACCCGGCGACGCTTGTCCCGTGGGACCGCAATCCGCGGCGGAACGAGCACGCGGTCGCGGCTGTCGCCAAATCGATCAAAGAGTTCGGATTTGCCGCGCCGATTGTCGCGCGAGCGAGTGATCGGCGCGTGGTCGCTGGCCACACTCGGCTGGCGGCGGCGTTGCAGCTCGGGCTCAAGTCGGTCCCGGTCCGTCTGCTCGAACTGACCGACGAGCAAGCGACGGCGCTCACAGTCGCTGACAACCGGCTAGGCGAGATCGCCGATTGGGACCAGCCGGGGCTCGCGGGCATTCTGAAGGACGTGGACGCGGCGACCCGGTCGATCATGGGTTACGACGACAAGTCGTTTTCGAAGATGCTCGCGAAGCTGAACCCGCTACCGCTACCGGACGACGCGCCGTCGGGGAGCAAGCTGCGGCACACGTGCCCGTCGTGCGGTCACGAATGGTGATCTAGCGCACGAGCGGCGGCCGGTGCTACGGTCGCCGCATGGTTCGCGCTAGGGGCTACTTCGTCGACCGCCACGATCCACGCGATCGACGATTCGAGGATCTTCCGTTCGGGTACGCCGATCCGCCGGAGTCGGCGTTCGCACTGCGAGAGATCGCCGACCGGTTCGCGCCGGTCTCTCAGGGGATGGCGCCGGCGTGCGTCGGCTATTCGATCGCGACGGCGCTTCGGCTCAGGTGGGCCGCTGCTCTCGTCGAGACCGGCGGGCGACGGGTTTCCGAGATCGGGCCCGCCGTGGTGCCGTTGCCGTCGGCGCTGTGGATTTGGTGGCAAGCGCGGCAAGTGACCGGCCGTGAGCGCTACTCGGAAGGGACTTACATCCGGGACGCCTTCAAGCGGATCGCCGCTCTCGGCGTTCCCCGTGACGAGACGCTGCCGGCGTCGGGCTGTGCGTGGGACTTTGCCGAGAAGCCGGCCGACGCCGCGTTCCGCGAGTCGTGGGACATGCGCGCTCGCTCGACGTCGCCGGTCGTCGCCTACCACCGGATCACGTCGTACGGTGTCGAGCGTGAGCGGCAGATCAAGATCGCGATCGCGAATCGGCTCCCGGTCGTGTTCGGCGGGCCCGTCGACGTGCCGTACACGCGAGCACGCGGGACTCTCCCGATCCCGGCTCCCGACGCGTCGCAGTCGATCGGCGGGCACGCTCAGTGCGCCGCGTGGTACGACCGGTCGAGCGTGGGGATCGTCGGCTCGTGGGGCGGTGAGTACGGCGATCGCGGGTGCGTGAACGTGTCGTGGCGTTACGCTCGCGAGTGGTCCGATATTTGGATCGTGAGCGCGCCGCCGCCCCCGACTTTTGCTAAGGGTGGAGCATGAATCGGATCGCGTGGTTCGCGTTGCTCGTTCTCGGTTGCTCGGCGGCGGGTGTGGAGCCGATCGCGCCGTCGCCGGCGGACGGTGACGCGTGCGCTGTGATGTGTTCTCGGTACCGGACCTTGCGCTGCCCCGAAGGCAAGCCGACGCCGCTCGGGGCGCCGTGCGAGGAGTATTGCCAGGGGGCGGCGGACGCTGGCGTCCCGATCGCCGGTCCGACCGAGTGTACTTCGGCGGCGCAATCGTGCGCCGCGGTCGATGCGTGTGGCTGAAAGGAACTGGAATGAAACGAATCGTAGTGGGCGCCGATCCGGTCGGTGCGTTGGCTGTGGGTACGGTGCTCGACGAGCGAGCGGCGACGAAGGCGCAAGGCGGGCGCGTGCCGCTGCTGCCGGTCGATGAACTGACGTACTACCGGCCTGATGGGTGTTTCGCTCGCCGGGAGCTCTTTCCCGGGTGGCACTACGACGGCGCGCGAGCTGAGCGGGGCTGCCCGTCGCTCGTCGTGCTCTCGCCGGACCTTCGGTTCCTGTATTGGGCCGCGCTCGTCGTGCCGATTCGCCCGGGCTCGCCCATGGGCGGGACGCTGCGAGCGACTGCGACCGGGATCGCCGGGAGCGTGATCGGCGGGATGTCGCAAGAGACGCGACCCGATGATCTGTCGAAGTACACGCCGGGCCCCAAGGGCGGGATCGTCGTCGCCGGTCGCTGCGCGATCGGTGTGCACTCGCCGACGCCGGCGAACGTCGTGCTCCACGGGCTGTGTACGAATGCCGCCGTCCGGTGGTTCGCTGTCTCGGGTGGTCGCGAGTCTGAGGAGGTGCCCGTTGCGCTCTCGTATTGACGCCGCGATCGTCGCCGTGTTCGGCGCCGTCGGTGATGCTCTCGCGTGGGCGTCGGTGTGGGTGTACTTCGCGGGGAATCGACTCGTGCGGTATGACTCGCCGGCGGTCCCTAGCGATCTCGACGATCCGCATCGGTACGATTGGACGGTCCCCGTAGACGTCGCCGACGAATGCGCCGACACGCTCGTGCCCGAAGCGCCGACGGCGACGAAGCGCCCGGCCGCTGCTGAGCCGTTGCCCGGTAGCGTCGCGGCTCGGATGGTGCGCCCGCTGTGACGTCGTGATAGCGTCGCGCCATGGCGCTATCACTCTTCGGGAGATCTCGGGACGCTGAGATCATGGCGGCCGCGGTCGACGAGGCGGCGGGGTACGGGCTCGACTACACCGACGTCGGGCCCATGTTCCCCGCGGCTGCTCTTGTCGATGGGAAGCGCGCGAAGACGCTACGCGACAAGGACGCATTCTTCGCCGCGAAGCACCACGATTGGAAGCAGTTCGATTGGAACGGGCGAGTCGGTCGCGTCAACGGGATCCCGGGCGTTCAGCCGCTACTCTCGCAAGCGGGGGTCCCGACCGACTTCGTCGCGCTCGACCAGCGGCGGCCGAGCAATCCCTACCGCGTCGCCCGCAAGATCGTGAGCGCGTTCACGGCGATGGTATTCGGCCACGGGCGATTCCCGCAGTTCCGCAGCGATGACCCCGAGACCGCCGATTGGGCGCAGGCGCTTTCCGACGCGGTGAGCCTCGAGGTCGTGATGCTGCGGGCTCGGAATCTCGGCGGGCGGCAGGGTACGGTCGGGCTGTCGTGGGCGTACGCCGACGGCTCGCCGATCGTTCGGGTGCACAAGGGCTGCAACATTCACGTGCTCGAATGGGCGGACGCCGACCAGCGGATCCCGGCGCACGTCGTCGAGCTGTACCGCGGCCCGGCGTCGACCCATGGCGCGAACGTTGACGCCGTGTTCTGGCATCGGCGGGACTGGACGCCGGTCGCCGATGTCGTGTTTCACCCGGCGCCGGTGGACGCGAAGAAGGCGCTCGAATGGCAGATCGACGAGTCGCAGTCGTTCGCTCACGGCGACGGGTTCGCGCACTTCGTGTGGATCGAAAACCTGCCCGACGACGACGACGAGAACGGGACTGACGGCGCGTGTGACTACGAGGTCACCTATGAGTCGCAGATCGTGCTCGATATGCTCAACAGCGTCACGAGCAAGGGCGGGATCCTGAACCTCGACCCGACGCTCGTGCTCGGGATGGATCGGGAGGATGTCGGGTTCGCAGTCCAGAAAGGATCGGAGCACGCGCTGACCGTCGGCAAGGGGGGGTCGGCGAGCTACCTCGAGCTGGGCGGGTCGTCGATTGCGTCGGGGCTGTCGCTCGTCGCGGCGACGCGGGATCAGATCCTCGAAACGTGCGAGTGCGTGGTCCCCGAGTCGAGCGAGGTGGCGGCGGCGGGAACGTCGGCGGTCGCGCTCAAACTGGTCTACGCGCCGATGCTCGGGAAGTGCGATCTGATTCGCTACCAGTACGGCCGCGGGATCTCGCGGCTGCTCGACCAGATGACGACGACGGCTCGACGGCTCGGGGGCGTCGAGCAAGTGCCGGTGCTAGACCCTGAGACCGGCGAGGAGATCGACACCGAAACGATCGAGCGAGTGATCGCGCTCCCGCCTCGTGTGGTGGTCGAGACGGTACACGACCCGGTCACCGGGAAGACGACCACGACGTCGCGCGAGGAGACGCGAACGCCGGGGCGGGGTCGGATCTGGCTCGAATGGGGCCCCTACTTCCGGCCGACAGCCGACGACGACCAGAAGGAAGCCGGGGCGCTCAGCCAAGCGACCGGCGGCAAACCGATCATGAGTCAGCGGACGGCCGTCGAGATCCACGCGAACGCTCACGATCGCGATGGGCAGGATGAATGGGCGAGGATCGAGGCCGAGGCCGAGGCGGCGACGGCTCGCGCGGCGACGGCCAACGCTGGCATGTTCCCGTCGCTCGATGGCGGGTCGTTCGACGCGGGCGCTACGGACGATTCTGAAGGGGGATCCGATGTCGGCTGAGCGTTACTCGCTGCCGAGCGTCATTCGCGGCACACGGGCCCCTGAGGCGCTCGGCGTGACGGTCTCGGCTGGTACGTCGGGCGTCGACCTGTCGACGGTGACGGCGGCCCGGCTGCTCGTTCACGGGATCCCACGCCGCGGGGAACAGACGTGGGCGACGACGATCGAGACGCAGACGGCGGCCGCTCTCGACTTGCGCCACGTGTTCGACGCGGCTGGCGCTGAGCTGGCGGACCCGTGCGTCGCTCGGGTGATCGTCGTTCTGACGCTACCGAGTGGAGAGATCCGCGTCGGTCCGTTCTCGCTGGCGATCGTGGACTGGTGAGCCGGCGGGCGGCTAAGCTGCCCGGGTGGCGAAATCAGCGGCTGAGATCTTGGATAGCTCCCGGCGGGCGGCGAACGCGTTCGCTCAGTCGGCCGGGAAGGGGAACCTAGTCGCGCTGCTGAAGCGGGCCCAGGCCGATCTCGACGAGCGGATGAAGAACGTCGCCGGCGACGAGTCGACGTTTTCGGAAGTCGAGATGCGCGCGGCGCTGTCGCAGATCGCGGCGATCTCGTCGCTCGTGAAGGTGGGGCTCGGGAAGCAGGTGCTCGCGAACGGCGAGGCGGGGAGCCGAACGGCCGTCGGTCGGTCGCTGAAGTACCTGGCGAGCGCTGAGAAGCAGTACGCGGGGGTGGCGACGCCGTCGCTCGGGCTCCGCACGGCGGCCGTGTACGAGCGAGCGGTGAGCGGAACGCAGACGTCCCTACTCCGCCGGCTGCTGAGCGACCCGAAGGACCGGCGATCGGCTGGTATCCTCGACCGCTACGGCGACGCCGTCGTCGCGCACTTCGAACAGGCGATGCAGACTCGCTACGTCGCGGGAACGCCGTGGGGCGACGTGCGCCAGAAACTGACCGACGGATCGCCGTTCCTACAGTCGGCGCCTAAGTATTGGGCGGAGCGCATCCTTCGAACCGAGACGATGTACGCGCAGAACCGTGCGGGATACCTCGCCGGCGCCGAGGTGAACGCGCAGACGGGCGGCGTGATGCTGAAGATCCTGTCGTGCGTGTTCGACGACCGGACCGGCTCAGACTCGTTCGCCGTCCACGGTCAGATCCGGCGCGAAAACGAACCTTTCGACACGTGGTACGGGAAGGTGATGCACCCGCCGGACCGACCGAACGATCGCGCGGTGGTGGTGCTCCACCATCCCGAATGGCCGATCCCGCCGGAACTGCAACCGAAGAGCGACGCCGAGATCCTGGCGCGGTGGGTGCTCGAAAAGAGGAAGGGGGCGCCGCCTCCCCGACCACGCTACTCGACCTTCCCGGTCGACCAGATCGGCAAGCCGCTACAGGCGGGGGCTGAGACTGCGCCGACGCCTCCCGCTCCCGCGGATCCGGTACCGACGCCGAAACCCAAGCCGACGACGCCGCTACCCGTCCCCGAGACGAAACCGGCGCCGACGACCGCGGCCGATCTTGGACTGCGGACGCTCACGCGCGCCGAGGAGGGGATCCTTCAGGGGTCGGCGGCGAGCGATGGGTCGTATATCGGGCACGCTGCGATCTCGCGCGTCGTGCCAACGCTGAGCGACGCGGTCGCGTGGCGAGTGGCCGACACGACGAACATTCGACCGACCGACGTGGCCGACGTGCTCGCGAGCGTCGAGCGACTCGCCGACGAACTGCGGGCCGCGCCGAAGCAAGCCGGCGAGGCGAAGCTAGGCTACGCGACGATCACGGGCATCGGCTCGAAGGTGACGCCGGACGACGTGCGCGCGTCTCTCATGCAAGCCGATCCCAAGCCGCCGGTCCTGCTGCGAGTGGGTCCGAATGAGTACGTACCGATCGGCAACCCGGCCGACGTGGTCGCGGCTCAGATCAGGGCACTCGTGAACGGCGGGTACGACGCCCCGATCAAGGCGCACGTGCTGACGCTCGACGAAGCGGCGGCGATTCACTTCGGATCGTCGCCGTACCTACCGCCGAAGAAGCCAGACTACGCGGCTCACGTCTCGAAGCTGGGGAAGCTGAAGGTCCCGGGCGGGAAGCTAATCGGGGCGAAGGCTCGCGACGCGTTCCGCGATCTCGTGGAAGCGCACGGCTACGGACGAACACGCGGCGGCGCGTCGACGACGATCCGGTCGTACACGCAAGAGGACGCGAAGCGGAACCGCGGGACGCTTGGGTTCGCTTCGTGGGATGGTCAGATCGCGGTCACGGGCGACGTCGCCGCGAAAGGTATTCAAGCGATCAAGGCGCTGGCCGAGGGAGTCGAGCTGACGTACGCGCAACGAACCGCGCTGAACGTCTACACGCACGAGACGATCCACGTGCATTCCCCGACGACGAGCGACGCGTACCGCGGTCACGGGATGGTCGTCGAAGAGATCAGCACCGAACTGTTGTCGCGCAAGATGATCGGCGGGCTGACGGGTACGACGACCGAGCGCGGATCCTACTCGAACATCATCGACCCGGTTGCTGAGGCGGTCGGTCGTGCGTTGGGTACGGTCGGATCCTCGACGGGTTCGATCGTCCGAGGGAAAGCGGCGCTGACGGAAGCCGCCGATCGACTTTGGCGCCGTCGGCGGGTGATGAAGTCGCCACTTGAGTTCTCGGAAGCGTGGCTGAAGGAACTGGAAGCGGTGGGCGTTCCGACGGAAAGTCGGGAAGCGATCTCGAAGGCGGTCTCCGAAGCGGTTCAGACGCTGATCAATCGTCGATAACAGAGACTGGACCGAGCCGCTCAGCTTCGTCGACGAAGGCGTCGCGCGTCGCGTCGTCGTGCAAGAGTAGGAGCATCCGCCAGACGCCGGCGCCGACCGTCCATTTCTGTTCGGCGAGGAACTGAAGCATCGCGCGGCTGTCGTTTCGTTCGATTTCCAACAGATCGATCATGCTGGGAAGATACCGCGCCCCGTTAACGTCGAATCGCGTAGACGTTGCGGCGGCGGCGGGTCGGCTGTACCGTTGCGGCATGGCGACGCCGTTTAAGCTCGAGCAACCCGCCGGAATCATCCGACAACCCGATGGCCGGTTCCGCGAGATCGCGACCGCTGAGCGAGCCGTCCCGGTCAACCCGCTCGAAGTCGCTGGCAACGGCGGCAAGCCGGGTGCGTGGGCCCCTGGCATCGGTCAGGGGACGGCGCCGCTTCACGACCCCGTCAACCGCTACGCCCCTGTGGCAAAGTCGGCCCCGTTCCGGGGCATGAAGTAAGGAGATCCGAACATGGCTGAACGTGATGGGGTAACTCCCCGCGACGGTTCGACGCAGCTTTCCCCGACCGACGGCGGCGGGGGTGGGCGTCCTACCAATCTGATGCAGAACCCTGTCGCGACGCCGCCGCGCCGCGCTACCGACTTCTCAGCCGTTCAGCGGCAGCAAGTCGCCAGCAAGCCGACCTCGAACGTGGGCGACGCCCCCGGCGGTCGAATCCTTCATGCCGACGCGCCCGCTCAGCGACCCGGCGGCGTGGGTAGCGTTGGCAACGCGTCTCGCCCGTTCCGGCTCGCCGGCGGCTGATCCCGCAGTCGGCCGGATGCCGATCCCGATTCCGCGCCGGGTGTGCGCGGGCGACGACTCCCGCTCGGCGCTGCCCGGCCCGCTGCGGTCAACATAGGAGGGCTGTACAATGAGTGCACCGAAGGACGGCACCAATCGTGCCGTGATCGACCAGGCGGATCCGAACGTTCACGCCGACCAGATGAAGCAGATCGCCCTGGGTAGCTTGCTACAGGGGCAGATTCCTCAGGTGATTCGCAAGGGGAAGCCCGTCGCGAACGCGAACAACCTGGCAACCATGCAAGGGATCGCGCTCCCTGCTAGCGGGAAGGCGTCCGTCGTCCTTCGCGCCTATGCTCGCGCCGGCACAGTGACCGGTGCGCTCACTCCCGTCGTGGGCGATCCCGCGACGACTCAGATCGGCGTAGGTGCCAACGGTGACATCCTCACCCTTGCCGCCGACGCTATCACCGATCTGGACGTCGTGTTCGTTCCCGAGCGTGCAGACGTGATCGAGGTCACCCTGCCCGTCGCGGCGAACGTGCTCACCATCCCGGCGGCGATCGTGTCCAAGGGCGTCGTGCTGCTCGCCGACGTCAACGCTCTCGCCGGCACGGCAACCGGTCGCAAGATCGTGCTCGCCCCCGGCGCCGGTGCTCCCGCTGCCGGTCAAGCGCGATTGAACGTCGCCAAGTCGACCGTGACCTTCGCGGCAGCCGACGCGGTCACTTCGGCCAAGGTCACACTGGCGATCACTGCTGCCGAGGATCTGAAGAAGATTCTTGAAGCGGCGGCGACCACGCTCTAACGCGATCCGTCGCGAGGTTAGATCCGACAACGATAGAAGGAACCGATGACGCAACCCATGACGCAACCCGCCGGAATGCCGGCGGGTGTGCCCGGGCAAGAGCCGGGCGACCAAGTGCAAGAGGAACAGACGGCAACCGAAGCGGCTCAGCCGTCGCCGTTCGCCGTAGGCAAGGGGGGCCGCCCCATTCCTCCCGACCGACTGAAGGATCGACTGGTCGACGAAGCTCGCCGGGCCGAGGCTAAGTTTTTGCGGGCTGAGTACGGCACGAGCGATCCGGCGAAGGTCGCGCAGATCCGAAAGGAACGCGCCGACGCGATCAAGTATGCCGCCGAGCATCGCACGAAGGACGAAGAGCGACGCCGCGCCGAGATGAGCGAGCGCGAGCGACTGGAGGCCGATCTCGCGAAGGAACGAGCCGAACGCGAGCGCGCGCAGGCTGAGCTCACCGACTTGCGGCAGCAAGCCACGGTCGAGAAGCAGACGCAGCAGCTCACTGAGATCGCCGGGAAGCACGTCGCGCCTCAGTTCACGCGGTACGCGATCGTCGATTTCAACCGGCACTTGCGGACCCTGTCGGTCGAAGACCACCGGCGGCTCACGCCGCGGGCGATCGAGCGCTGGTTCGCGAAGTACGCCGAGGAGAACAGCGTGTTCGCCGCTACCCCGGCCCCGAAGAGCGCCCCGAAGGCTCCCGCGCAACCGGTCGCACCGACGCGCCGGGAAGGGATCTCGACGACCCGAGCGGCGAAGGGTGGGCCCCCTCGACCGGCGGCGCCGAGTGCCCCGACTCGTGGGGATCTGTACAAGGGGAAGACCCCGAAACCTGGGCTCCCGAACAGCATGAACAGGACCGAGCTGCGGGAATACATGAACGCCAAGGGCCTCAAAGCCTGGTAGCCGAGAACTGACAGGGCGCCCCGTTAACGTCGAATCGCGTAGACGTTAACGGGGCGCTCGCGTTTTGTGGGCTCTTGCGCCCCGAGATCGCGCGTGATACCTCTGTGTGAGCTGGACCCTACCCAGCGTTCCGCGGCGCTGAACCAATCCGCGGCATACCAGGGTCGGCGATGTCACTCACGCAAGTCAGCGCGGCCGTTGCGCCGCCGTGTGAAAGGGTTTCAAAATGGCGTCTCAGTCCCTGGTTATCGGTGTCCCCGCTGCGGTCCTCTCGCTTCAGCAAGAGGGCCTTCTTGAGCGTGCATTCCACGACGGGCTCTATCCCGCGATGCTGTATCGCGGTGAAGCTCAGTTCGAAGAGTGGGACGCGAACACGGGCAGCGAGATCTTCATGTCTCGCCCGGGGCTCTTGGCGCCGAGCGTCAAGCCGTTGATCGGCGACCCGTCTCCGAAGGTGCTCAGTTATGAGCAGTGGAGCGCCCGACTTGAGCGCTACGGCGACACCATCGACACCCACATCCCGACTTCCACCGTTGCCAACGGCAATCTGTTCCTGCGGAACATTAACCAGCTCGGGCTCCAGGCTGGCCAGTCCGTCAACCGACTCCCGCGAAATGCGCTCTTCCAGGCGTACCTCTCGGGCCAGACGGTCACCATCGCTTCCGGCGCTTCCGGCGATACATCGATCCGCGTCGCCAGCTTGAACGGCTTCACCGACGTGATCGTCCGCGGTACGAACGTGCGCCCGGCGCTCGTCTCGGTCTCGACTCCCCTCCCCGTCACGATCGCCGGCGTCACTGGCTCGCGCAACGTGATCGGCTACAACGCCGACAACCCCGACGACTTGAACGGTCCGGGTACCCTGTACCTCGACGCGTCTCTCGGCGCTTCGGTGGCGGCTCGCGCGGCGGTCGTCTCGGCGGCGGCTCCTCGCGTGCTTCGCGCCGGCGGTGGTGCATCGGTCGACGCTCTCTCGTCTTCCGACACGCTCACCATGAGCTCGCTGATCCAGGCCGTGAACATCCTCAGGAAGAACAACGTTCCTCCGCACGAGGATGGTACCTATCACGTGCATTTCCCCACGGACGGCAACAGCCAGATCCTAGGCGACGACGCGTTCCAGCGCTTGAACACGAGCCTCCCCGACCATACCTACTACCGCGACGCCTTCGTTGGCGCCTTCGCCGGTTGCACGGGTTACCTGAACACCGAAGCGCCCGACTACTCGAACTCGGGCGACCGCACTTCGACCGGTACCAACGCGTACTACTCGCAAGAGATCGGCGCCGAGACGACCAACGAAAGCGGGATCAACGTCGGTCGAACCATCGTGACCGGCCGCGGCTGCATCTATGAGCGCGGGCTCGACGAGTCGCAGTACGTCACCGAAGCCGGTATCACGGGCAAGGTCGGCGAGTTCAGCGTGATCAACAACGGGATCGAGGTTCAGACCGAGCGAGTCCGCTTGATCCTCCGCGCTCCGCTGAATCGCCTTCAGGACGTGGTCGCGGCGACCTGGTCGATCACGACCTCGTTCCCCGTACCTTCCGACATCACGTCGGGCGGTGCTCAGCGCTTCAAGCGCGCGGTCGTGATCGAGCACGCTCTCGACGGCTGATCCTAGGTTCATCCGGGGCGGCGGTTGCTGTGGGTAACCTCCCCAGTTCCTTCCCTATAGTGCCGTCGCCCCTGGTGTTTTAACGATTCCGCGCCCCCGTGGCGCTTTGTGGAGGTTACCGTATGGCAAGAGTTTCGAAAGGCGCCGAGTCATTCGGCGAAGAGGATGGCGCGGTGATGCAAGTGGGCGGGGACGATCTCCCGCCTCTCGTGGACGCCGCCCCTGTGGTCGCCGAAGCGGCGCTGAAGTCGCCCGAGGTGATCGAAGTCGTGGAAGAGCCGCCCGTCGTGAAGCGGGCGCGAGTCGTGATCGGCGGGACGTTCGCCGCCGGTGGATACCGGGCAAACCTTCGTCCCGGGAAGATCGTCGACTCGCTGAACTATGATCTCGAAGCGCTACAGCGCGGCGGGATCGTGCTCGAGATGATCTGACAATCGGGCGGGGGCTGAGCTCCCGCCGTTCCCCTGTGGAGTGTCATGCCGCTGAGCGATCAAGAGCGCGCTAGGATTCGACATCACCTCGGCTACCTGAACGTCTCGGACGCCTACACGTTCGTACTCGGGTCCCCGGCTGCGGTCGAAACGACCTACATCATCGAAGGCGCGATGAATCGGATCCTCGAAGTGGCACTCCCACAGGTGCGCCAGATCGTTCGCTACCTCGACACCATCGAAGAGCAGATGATCGGCGACCTCGAACTGATGGCGGTGGACGCCATCGGCGAGATCCAAGTGAATCAGGAAGAGCAGAAGCAACTCACACGAGCCTACGACCGATGGGTCGCGTCGCTCGCCAATGAGTTCGGCTGCATTAGGAACCCGTTCGACAAGCGTCTCGGGTTGGGAGGTTCAGCAGGATGCAACGTATCGGTTCGTACGTAGGCGCCGTTCTGGCGCTGTTTGGTCTCAGTGGGTGCGCTGGCTCGTTTGAGGAGGCACGGCTCGTCTCGGGGCAAGTGGGGGCGGTTACCGACGCGAATCGGGAGCGCTGTCAGTCGCTCGACGATCGCAAGGTGGTCTGGGGTGGAATCGCGAAGGGATCGGCGGTGCTCGCGGGCGCGTCCGGTCTGACGGCGATCCCGGTCGATGACCACGACGCGGAAGCCGGCCTAGTCGCCGGCGCTGTCGTGTTCTCAGCACTCGCCGCGACGTCGGTCTACGTGAGCGAGTCGGCGGGGGTATCGTGGGTCGAAGAGTGCCGCTGATTGAACAGCCCGATCCGCGGTGGACGCTCCACAAGGGCGACTCTCTGCGCGTTCTGACCGAGTTGCCGAGCGACTCGGTCGACGCCGTGATCACGGATCCTCCCTACAGCTCAGGGGGGATGTACCGCGGCGACCGTATGCAATCGACCGGCGACAAGTACATTTGCACCGACGTCAAGCTGAGCCGGGCCGACTTCGCCGGCGACACGCGGGACGCGCGATCCTTCGGCTACTGGTGCTCGCTGTGGCTGGCCGAGTCGCTGCGGGTCGCGAAGGAAGGATCGCCGATCGTTCTGTTCTGCGACTGGCGCCAGCTTCCGATGGTCACCGACGCGATTCAGGCGGGCGGGTGGCTGTGGCGAGGGGGTCGCTGTGTGGGATAAGACGCTCGGAATCCGGCCGTCGCTCTCGCGGTTCCGTCAACAGGCTGAGTTCCTGGTGTGGGGTAGCAAGGGCGCGATGCCCGTCGTCGAAGGCGTCCCGGCGTTGGCCGGTGTGTTCAAGATGGCACGCGACGGCAACTCGAAGCGTCACCAGACGGGCAAGCCGGTGGAACTGATGCGACAGATCCTGTCGATCTGCCGGCCCGGGGGTACGGTGCTCGACCCGTTCAACGGCGGCGGGGCGACGGGTGTCGCTGCTCTTCAAAGCGGCCGCCGCTACGTCGGGATCGAGCTGACCGACGCGTGGCACACGTTCTCAAGTCAGCGGCTCGCGAACGCCGCGAAGGGGCTAGAAGATGCCGATTCCGCGCCCGCTGAGTGACCGAGAAGCGAACACGTCGCTCGTTCAGCGACTGGCGCCGCGGGCCGACCGGCTGCGCCAGTTCGCGACGCGGTTCGGCGTCCGGGCTCGCCGCGTGTTCCTCGTGTGGGAACAGTGGGGCGGGGTGGAGCGAGGCGAGGGCTATCGCTCGGAGATCGCCCGGGTGGAGCTCCTACCGACGCCGCGAATCGCGGACGCCTCGACGATGCTTCGGCGGGCATTCGCGACGGGCACGCTCGACGACGGCACCCTTCGCATCGACCAGATCTCGGTCTCGGTATTCTCGGAGGATCATCTTCGCGGGCTCCGCATCCCGGCGACGCAAGGCAACGCGGGCGGCGTCACTGACGGCACGCTCGACGAGCCGAAGATCGCCCGGAACGTGGATTTTTGGTGGGAGATTGTCGAAGACGGCCGCGGCGATGAACCGCCGGCGCGTCGCCGCTTCCGGCTGGCGGGCGTTCCGTGGCGGAGCGAGTCGGGGCTCTACTGGGCGGTGAGCGTCGAAGCGGCGGGCGATGGTAGGCGGCGAGACGGCGACGAGTTCTTCGACGACGGGGCGCCATGATCGGAAGCGTCGATCTGAAGGATGCCGGGCTCATTCTCGACGGGCTGGGAGAAGAGTACGAGAAGGCGGCGGTCGTCGGGCTGCGCGTTGCCGCTGAGCGCGCCAAGTCGACGATCGTGGCGCAGATCGTTCCGCAGCTGTCGCCGCGTTCCCCGGTGGATCGCGGCGTGTACCGAGCCGGCTGGAAGACGGCGCCGCTCCCGAATGGTGCCGAGATCTTCAATGATGAGCCTCACGCCAAATTCATCGAATACGGGGTGCGGTCTGAGAACGTGAAGATCGGCCGGCGGATGATCGACGCGCTGGCTGAGTGGGTGAAGCGGAAGCGGCTCGCGAAGACTCCCGAGCAGGCTCGGCAGATCGCATGGGCGATCGCCCGCAAGGCGAAGGCGAAGAACGGGCTGGCGTTCTTCGCGGGCCCGCAGGGGCGAGGGATGCGCGTGCTCGAAACCGTGACCCGTGACTACCTGCCCCGATTCATCCGCGAGGAAGTGCAGCGACAGCTGTGGAAGGTGGGCAAGTGACGCCGCTCGAACTGCTAGCAGGTGCGCCGGTCTGGCTCGGCGGTGAGATGCCCGAACTCCCGGCGACGGGGGCTCGCGAGCATGGGTTGAACGCTCTCGCTGACTACTTGGCGTCGCTTACCTATCGCGTGAAGTCTCCCGACGGGTCGCGCGCCGTGAACGTTCCCCGGAGCCGGATCCACGTGTTCCAGCCGGACGACTTCGAAGCGGCTGAGCTGCCCGGGATCGCGATCCTCCCCGGTCAGTACGATCACGACTACTACGGGCTCGGCGGTCCGCAGATCCTCGAAGAGACTCGCGACCAGTTCGGCGAGGGGTCGGTCCTCGTTCGAACGAGCGACTACGTCGAAACGGTGATCATCGACATCGCTTCGGTGCACTACCCGCACGGGCGCGGGGTGGCCGAGGGGATCAAGGCAGCGCTCCGCATGATGGCCGACACGTCGGCGCTGCGGCTCAAGTGCCTCGACTACTACGACCAGATCGCGATCTTCTCGACGGTCCCCGGCGCCGGCTATCTGCTCGACCCCGACGTGGTCCGCAGCCGGCGCCACGTTCAGATCCCGCTACTCATGCGCGTCCCCGAACTCTACCGGGTGCAATACGCCGAGATGAAGGTCGAGATCACAACCGAGGTTTACGACGGGAACTCGTGGCTCGACTTCGGCGTGACGCCGTTCCCGTGAGATGACGCCGCCCGTCGTGGGTGGTACTTTGCTCGAAAGGAGCCACACATGCCGGCAGCAGGTTTCACGCGTAGATATACGACCGATCAGACGCTCGACGAGTTACTCGCAATCGAAGGCGTCGTCATTTTGGACCGCGTCCCGCAGGGAGCGCCGAACGGCGCCGGCTCGGGCGTGGTGTGCGTGGTCGGAGAGTTTGAGGACGGCCCGTTCTCGACCCCGACCGAGGTTTCCAGCGGCGCCGACCTCGCGTCGATCTTCGGCGGGTTCGGGTACACGTACGACGGGCTCGTCGCGTGCAACCCGTCTGCTCGAGCTCGCTACGCCGACGGGGCGGCCGCTGCCGAATACTGGAACGGCAACGGCTATCTCGCGTGCTTCGGTAAGGCGTTCGCGCGGCTGGTCGTCCAGCGTGTCGACACGACCGTAGGGGCTGTGACGCTCACGCGCCAGGCGTACCTCGACGGCGGATCCGACTACTCGTGGCAACTGACCACGGGGCAGGTGCTCTCGCTGAAGCTCGACGGGGCGGCCGCCGCTCCCGCGGCGTTCACCGGGGCTGTCGCTTCCGTCGTGTCGAGCGCCATCACGTTCCCGGTTGTGATGGTCGGCGGGTACCAGATGGTTCTCACCATCGACAAGGGGACGCCCGAGCAGATCGGTCCGGTGACCGTCCAGTTCCTCGCGACTGACACGACGCAAGCGCTGATCATCGCTCGGATCAACCTGGCGATGGGGTACACGTGCGCCAGTTCGGCAAGCGCGACCACGACTCGGCTCAGCGGTCGCATCGGCGGGACGTCTGGCAAGGTCGTGATCGAAAGCATCACGCCGGCGCTGGCTGCGTTGATCGGCTTCTCGGCGGGGACCACGTCGGGGACTGGCAACGTCGCGGACATTTCGCGCGTCACCAATACCGAGGTGAAAGCGATCATCGAGGCCGCGTTCCCGACGAACGGACGGGTCGACGTCGTGGACGGGCACTTGCGACTGTCGAGCAAGACGGCGACGACCGGAAGCGTCGAAGTCGTGTCGGCGTCGACGACCATCGTCGGGGCGCTCGGCTTCCCGCTCGACACGGCCGGCACCATCGCAACTGCGACGGCGGCAGCTGTCACGATCCCGGCCGGCTTCCGAGTCCGCACGGCGGGCGGCGAAGAGTGGGTGGTCGCTCAAAGCGTGTCGGTCGCCGCTGGCGCCGCTTCGGCGAGTGCTCGCATTCGACCGGCGAACGACAACGAGACCGGAACGAGTCAGCTCGCCGGGGCGATCACGGTGATCCCGTACCAGACGACGACCGGATCCTGGTCGTGCGTCAACCCGCTCCCCGTCTCGGCGCCGCTCACCGACGCTCAGATCGACGCGGCGTACCTCGCGGCATTCGACGCGACGCTCGCACTGAACAGCGTGGCGCGGAACGTCGAGATCATCGTTTCGGCTCGCCAGTCCAACGCGATCCGGACGAAGGCGAAGGCGAACGCGCTGGCTGCCTCTCAGACGCTTCGCGGACGGATCGCAGTCATTCGCCCGCCCCTCGCGACGAAACGCGCCGTGGCCCGTTCCACGACGGCGCAACCGGGCGTCGGAGCGTACCGAAGCGATTCGGTCGTCTACGCGTACCCGGGTGTCCGGACCTACGTCCCGCTGATTGCCTCCCGCGGTCTCGCTGGCGGCGCAGGCTTCACGGCCGACGGGTATGTCGATCTCGGGGCTGACACGTGGGAAGCGTCGCTGATGAGTCAGCTCGCCCCCGAGGAGAACCCGGGGCAGCTCACCGAATACCTGTTGAACGTGCTCAGCCTGGAAACTGGCAACCCCGAGATCGCGAACCTGGTCGAAGCGGACTACCGGCTGTTCAAGTCGGCGGGCATCGCGGCGATCCGGATGAGCGACGGGCAAGCCGTGCTCCAGTCGGGGATCACGTCGGTCGACCCGTTGTCGTCGCCGTCGCTCACGGCGATCAAGCGGCGCCGAATGGCGTCTTACATCCAGGACACGCTCGCGATCGCGGTCGGTCCGTACAGCAAGCGGCTGACGAGTCGACAGGCTCGCGCCGAGGTCGTGTCGGTGGTGACGTCGTTCCTCGACTCGCTGAACCCGAAGATCGGGAAGCAGCGGATCGACAGCTACGTGATCGACGCCGTGTCGCTGAACACTCCCGAGACGCTCGCCGCCGGGCTCTTCAAGATCCGCGTGAAGGTTCGCCTCCTCGCGTCGATGGACGTCATTGTGCTCGACACCGAGATCGGTGAGGGCGTTTCCACGGTCTCGCTGGCCGCGTAAGGAGAAAGCAGGATGGCAAGGTTACAAGGTCAGGACGTATCGATCCGGCTGGTTCAAGCCGGCACGGTGGTGGGCGAGATCACGGCGATCGGGTCGATGAACTCGACGGTCGATCTCGAGGTGAAGCAGGACGCGTTCCTCGGAGAACCGACGGACCGGTTCGACAACGTGATGCATGGGCACTCGGGGGACGCCGAGTTCCAGCTAGAGAGTTCGGGGTGGGTCGCCTTCCAAGAGGCGATTATCTCCCGAGCCGACCGGTCACAGCCGGATCTGGTGTTCAACGTCGTCGAGACCGAGAACTACCCCAACGGAGACAGCGTGATCACGACCTTCACGGACGTCGCCTTCGGGGCGAACGTGAAGAGCATCGCGAGCCGTACCGACTTCGTGAAGATCAAGCTCGATTGGAAGTGTTCCAATCGGCCGGTGAAGGTCAACGCGCTCCCGTAGCGCGCCGGCTGCCGCTGCTGTAGGGTCGACGGGCTCCCTTCGGGGGGCCCGTTTCTATTTGGAAGGACTGGACCACATGATCGAAGAATGCGAAGTCACGCCGACCCCGACAGATCCGAACGCGCTCCCCGATTGGGCGCTTGTGCCAAGTAGCCTGAAGGTGCCGAGCGGGCGCGTGCTCCACGCGCTACGGCTGCGGGCTGAGTGGACCGACACGCCGGCGAAGGGCGAGCGACAGTGTCTCTTGTGGGTGATGAGCGTCGGCGACCAGCGGATCGCACTTCAGCGCGCCAACGGCGACGCGAACCGCGTGAGCGACGAGATCTGCAAACAGGTGATCCGGGTGATCGACGGCGTGCCAGTCGACCGGACCGGCGCTCTCGGGCCCGGGAACATTGAACAATGGTGGGAAGAGATCGGCGCCAAGTGCCGCACGTTGATCGAGCGCTACGTGCTGAAGCTGTCTCACCTGTCGCAGGAAGAAGCCGCCGATTTTTTCGAGAATTGCGTCGCTGTTCGACCGACGGCGTAACCGCGCCGGGGGCAGTCGTCGCGCACCCCGGCGTCGTTCGCGAGCGGATCGCCGACCTGTTCGGCGGGCTGTGGCGCGGCGGGGTCGGGGACCTGTCGTTCCCCCTCGCCGTGGTGCAAGTGTATACCGAGCGAGGGCTGGCGGCGTGGTATCGCGACGTGGTGTTTTTGGCTCGCTACTTGCGGCAGTCGATCCCGTGGATCGAGGCGCTCACGTGGGGCGAGTTCTGGGACTACTACCGGGCAACCGTCGCACTGGTGAAGCTCGAAAACGGATCTGGCGACGCGGTCTCGGGTGGTTTGACCGGCGACCGCGGCTGAGCCGCCTACCACGCCAACGTCCACGCGATTTTACGTTGGCGTGGTAGGCTCGGCTCATGGCCGAGCAAGTCGACATTAAAACCAGGCTGCTGCTACAGGCGGACGCTGCGAAGAAGACGATCGGCGAGCTTCGCAAAGAGTTCGCGGCGCTCAGCGAGTCGCGCGAGACCGTCCAGAAAGGGATGGGATTCCTCGGTCAGACGCTGTCGACGATGGCGGGCGTCTACCTCCCGCAAGCGGCGCGCGGGGTCCGCGACTTCGGGATGTCGTTCGTTGAAGCGGCGACGAAGAGCACGGAAACCGACCAGGCGCTCGCCGGGATGATCACGACGATTCAGGATCTACCCTGGGACGCGTCGATGAAGCAGGCGGAAGCGTGGGGCGACCGCATCGACGCGATCGCGCTCTCGACGCAGCAGGCGACGGACGATGTACGCGCGGCGTTCAAGGCGCTCGCAACGGCCGGCGGCTCGACGTCGGGGGCACTTGAGCAATCGGCTTCCGATCTGACGAAGCTGGCGACGGTGGCGAACGTGCTCGGACTACAGACGAGCGAGATCGCGAACCAGTGGGCGTTCGCGAAGCAGGGTATGATCGAGGCTCGGTCGCCGCTCGTTCAGCTGCTGAAGACGTCCGGAATCTTCGGCGACAACCTTCAGCAAGCGACGGCCGCGTGGCAGCAGATGAAGGGCGACGACCGGGCGAAGGCGCTGGCGTTCGGGCTCGACCAGATCTCGGCCAAACTGACGAAGGCTGAGCCGATCTATTCCGACATCACGACCGAGATCCAGAACACGTTCCAGGCGGCTAAGGAGATCATCGGGGCGCCGCTGATGAATGCCATCGTTCCTCACATTCGGCGGCTGTCGATGTGGCTACAGGAAAACCGGGGCGAGCTGGAAGCGTGGGTGAAGACGATGGCGACCGACGTCGGCAAGTGGGTCAACCTCGCCGCCGAGAAGATTCAGTACGGCTGGCGGGTGATCATGAGTCACCAAGACGAGATCAAGAGCGCCATCATTGAAGCTTGGACGTTCGCGAAGAGCGTGATCGACTTTGCGATCGCCCATAAGGACGCGATCGCGATGGCGGTCGGCGCGAAGATGATCGCGAGCGGGCCGGTCGGTAGCGCAATCGGTGGCGTCGGGTCGATGGCGAAGGGGGCCTTCAACGTCGGCAAAGCCGGAACGACCGTCGGCGGGATCGGAATGGCTGGCGCTGCGGGTGGCGCGGTCGCTCTCGGGGCGTTCGCAGCTGCGATCGGTGGCGTTGCTCTCGCCGCTTGGCAGGGCGAGAAACTGATGCGCCAGATCGACGATGACGAGAAGGCCGACGTCCGGGCGCGTTACGAATACTTCCGACGCATGGGCGAGGAGTCGAAGAACGACTTCGCCGCGTGGGACCAAGTCGCTCAGCAGCACTTCCAGAAGACGCGCGTCGCGTTCGAAGAGGAAGCGAGCTTGATCGGGCTGTCGAAGGTGCAAGCGAAGGAGATGGCCGACGCGATGCTCGTTCAACACAACGCGAACCGGGCGATGGTCGAAGACGCCGAGCAAGCGAGTGAGTCGATCATCGCACTTTCGAAGGCAAACGACGGGTTTATGGATGTGGCGCAGACCGACGCGCTCGTGGGCCGGATCACGGCGCAATATCAGGCGGCTGTCGACGCGGGGAACACGGGCGCGCAAGAGTACATCGCGAGTCTGCTCGCCAAGTCGAAGGATCTGCAGACCGCGTTCCTCGACTCGGCTGATATGACGTCGGGCGCGTTCGCGACGCTCGCTGAGCTGACCAAAGAGAAGGCGGGTGATTTCTCAGCGGCGATCGGGCGACTCGGAGACGCCGCCGCGAAGAGCGAGCGGGCGACGTCGGCGGTCCCGAAGATCAACCTGAACGGCGGTCAGACGTTCAAGATTCAGCAAGATTTCCGCGACCAAGATCCCGACCGGGTGGCGATCGTGTTCCGGCGCGACATCGCGGCGTCCGCGGTAGCGCGGGTGCAATCGTCGTATGCCTCGCCGTTCGGCTCGTGATAGCGTACAGACGGCGCCGCGCGCCGCTACATAGGAGATCCACGTGGACGAAATGCCGATGATTCCCGCACTAGCCGGCGGCGCTGCCGCAACCCTGTCTGAGCTGCTCGGAGCGCTCGACCCCGACACGCTCGACGAACTCGTCGAAGCGGCGTACGCGTGGGTGGACGCCGGCGAAGCGCTTCCCATCGACCTCGAAACCGGCGCCAGTCCGATCGCCGTCGAAGAGATGGCCGACGACGCATCGACGGAAGTCGAGACCGAGGCTGACGACGAGCCGGAGGAAGAGCCGGAAGAGACGATCGAAGACGAAGCGGTCGAGACTGAGGAAGAGCAGGCGGCGGAACTCGCGGCGGGGCTCGAAGACATCGAGGCCATTCTGGCTCAGGTTCGCGAGGCGGCCGACGAAGTCACCGCGATCCGCGAGTCGTGCGACGAGATCCTCGCCGATGCGAAGGACGCCGAGGAGATGGGTGGGGATCCGGACGCCGTCGAAGACGTGATGGGTGAGCTCGACGGACTGGTCGAGGAGATCGCCGATCTGCTCGCCGATGCCGACGACGCTGCCGAGTCGGAAGACGCCAACGGCGTCGCGCAGGCAGGGTTGCACGTAAAAGAGAAGCTCGCGCTCGCCAAGGCGTTGATCGACCAAGCCAAGGTGCACGCCGGAACGAACGAGCCGGACACCGAAGCGGTGAACGAAGCGACGGGCGAGCCGGACGAAATGCCGGCGCTGTCTCTCTGGGCGCAACGTTACGAGCCATAAGGGGCGCCGGTGTCGTCGACTGTCGCCATCGTCGAGCAGGGGGGATTGGGTCGGAGCGTCGTCCTACAAGCGGCGTCGCTACCGTTCGCCGGTGTCCCGTTCGGCGGGGACGCGACGCTGGCGACGCAGTGGTACCCCGGGAACACGCGGGCGACTCAGCAAGTTCTCGGGCCCAAAGAGAACGACAGCACTTGGACCGGGATCTGGCGGACAACGCAGCTACTGCGATCGCCGGTTCGGGCGGTGCTCGCGAAGGACGCGCCGCCGTCGTTCCTCACCGTGGCCTACGCGCTGGTAGACGCCATCGACGATCTGCGGCGGTCTGGCGCGCTCTTGGAAGTAACGTGGGCCAGTTCGTCGATCGCCGGACCGGGGGCGGTCCCGCAACGCTCTCACCGCGTCGTCCGCTACGGCCGGATCTCGTCGTTCACGCCGACCTACCGCACGATCGACGATGTCGAATGGTCGATCACGTTCTCGTGGATCGGTCGTGAGTCGTCGACGGCTCGGCTTCAGAATGCGACGGTCGACGTCACGGCGGCGATTCAGGCGGCGATCTCGGCGTCTGCGGGGGCTGTGGCGAAGGTCCGCGACGACTCGCTGCGTACGGCGGCCGACACGTGGTCGCTTGGTGACCTCGAAGCAGTGGCCGACGCGCCGCTCGCGATGGTCGACCAGTTCGCGCAAGCCGCCGAGTCGGTGTCGAGCCGCGCCAAGTCGGTCGGCGATCTGATCCGCCAGACTCGGGCGCTCCCTTCGGCGATCCTGTCGCGGGTGGTCGAGGTCGCAAACAACGGGCTGAGCGTGGCGACCGAGTTCCTCGACGCCATGAGTCGTGAGGCTCCCGAGACGTGGACGGCGGAGGGGCGCGTGTCGATGTTCGTTCGCACGTGTTCGTACTTCAGCGGGGCGCAGTCGGAAGCGAGCTACCTCGCCGAACAGAACGCGACGCTGCGGGACACGGCGACTCGTCGCCAATCGACCCGGGTGACCGGCGGTGGGGCGTCGGCGGCCATTTCTGAGATCTTGGCGGTGCGCCGGGCTCGCCCGGGCGACACGTGGATCGGGCTATCGCGGCGGTACTACGGCGACGATTCGAAGGCGTCACAGCTCGCCCGGGCGAACGGTCGCCGCGATTGGGAGATCTCGCCGCCGGCTGGGATCATCGTGATCCCGACGCTGGCCGCGCTCGGGGGCTAGCTGTAGGCTCGGCGGCGATGGCCGAGTTCGAAAGCTACTACCCGAGCGCGCGCGTGCGTCTGATTGTCCGCTTCGAAGATTGGGGGGCGCCGTCGGCGGGCGGGGAAGCTCCCGCGCTACCTCCGCAGCTGCGCCGTGGGTCGGGGAAGGCCGCGGGGGCGGCGCTACGCGCGGCTCAGAACGTGGACGGCGCGTGGGTGCTGCTCGCGCCGGGGGATGAGCCGGACCAAGTCGGAAGCCCGCAACAGCAGCAGCGGAGCGTCGACGACCTCACGCACGTCGTCGAAGGGATCATTCCGCAAAGCGCGACGCTGAAGCTTCAGGGGATCCGCACGGCGTCGCAGCTCTCGCTCGCGCTCCCGTTCGCGGCGATGCCGTTCGATCCTCGCGTCGTGCGCGCCGTCGGGATTCAGTTCTTTCTCGGCACGGTGAGCGCCGAGGATCACGCGCGAGGCATCGCCGGCGAGATGAGAAGCGACGCGACGCCATCGGGGGCGCTTCCGTACCACGTGATCCCCGACGATTGGACCGACGGCGACGGCGTGCTTCGGTCGAACCTCAGGTTCGAGGGGTGGGTCGACAACTGGGAAGATCTCTGGGACGCGACCGAGTCGCCGTCGTGCAACCTGGAATGCACCGACAATACGCGGTTGCTAATCGAGCAAGAGGCGCCGCCGCGGCTGACGGTGGACCCGAAGACTCGGGTCGATCAAGCGGTGGCCGAGTATCTCAGCAACTTCCCGCAATTCCGCGGGCTGTCGGTTCAGTACCTACCGTCGATCTCGGTCTCGGAGATCCCGAAGCTAGGCGACGCCTTCGGCCGCTCGGCGTTTCACCCGAAGATCGGCCCGTCGCCGGCGGGTGGTGGCGATTCGAAGCTGAAGGTGTGGGACTACCTCACCGACGTGTGTGGAGCCATCGGCCACAACATTCGGATGGTCGGAACGCGGATCATCATTCAGCGGCCGCGTACGATGTGGGATCGGACGCTCGCCCGCCGGGCCGATGACCCATGGCAGGGGCGGAAGCTCGAAGACGGGACGACCGCGGCAAATCGCGTGTGGGTGTACGGGCGCAACGTGTCGCAGATGAGCGTCAAGCGCCAATATTCCACGGTCGCGCCGAAGAATGTCGAGGTCCGGTCGTACGACCCGGCGCGCAAGTTCGCGATCGTCGCCCGCTACCCCGAGAAGAAGGACCGGATCAAGGCGGTGCTCCCGGGCGCGGGGTCCGACGAGATGTACCTGGTCAAAGAGATCCACGGCATTCGCGACGCGAAGACGGCGCGCGTCGTGGCGCAATCGATCTATGAAGCGCAATCGCGGGCCGAGATCCTCGTGCGCATCGTCACCGCGTCGCTCGCCAGTCTCGGCGGCGGGAACAGCGACCCCGACGCGCTCGACATGATCCCGGGGGACGCCGTCGAGATCGAGATCCTGCGGGGACCGAGCGACCGAGGGGGAAGCGACACGGTCGAAGCGATCTCGGCGGCGATGCGAGAACGGCCCGCCGACTTCCTGCGGTCGCTCGGCTACGGCGACGCGCTCTCGGCGGCGTACGCCAAGTGCGTCGCCAAGATCGGCTACCCGACTACCTTCCGCATTCGTAGCCTGATGACGTCGTGGGACGTGGAGGCCGGCGTGAGCCTCGACATTGAAGCGATGAACTACATCGAAGCACGCGCCGACGTCGACCTTGACTCGGACGGCAAGATCTCAGCGAATGATGAGGCGACCGCGGGAGCCTCGAAGACCGGGGCGAAGGCGTCGGTCGTCTCGAGCGGAAAGGGAATCTGATGATCGACGCGGCGGCATTGCGCGACTTACTGAGGGGCCCGGGCATCGACTCGCGGACGTGGATCGCTATCGGGATCTGCCGGGCTCCCGCCGGCGCCGAACTGGTCGACTTTTCCGAGGGCTTCCCGCTCGTGTCGGTGACGCTGCAACCGTCGGACGTCGCGGTCCGCTGCCGGGTGTCGTCGGCGGTCGCCGGGAACGGTGAAGGCGAGTGGCACCCGTTCGTCGACAAAGACGAGGTGGTGGTCGCCATCCCGAGCGGCAACGAGCGAGCGGCGCCGGTGATCATCGGGCGACTGAACAACGGGGTCGACGTCTTCCCGACGGGGAGCGTCGCCGGTCAAGATCCTTCGACGAACACATTCGGGTTCAAGCGGTCGCGGACGCCGTACGTCCACGAGGTCGCCGGCCCGTGGATCGTTCGGCAAGCGACGACCGGGGCGCTGCTCTCGATCGACGCCGGCGGGTGCGTCACGACGAGAACCGGGGCGGGGGATGCGGTACAGCTCTCGGCGGACGTGTTCGCCGTCCAGTCGGCCGACGGCTCGTCGCTCTTGCAACTGGCATTCACGGACCAGCACTTCATCGCGCAAGCGGGGGACGCCTACCTTCAGATCTCGGGCAGCGGTGGATCGGGGGTCAGTACGCTGCTCGTTCCGCAGCAGTTCGCCGTCGGGACGTCGGGCGACGCGCCGATCGAACACGCGGCGACGGTCGAGGGGGTCGCGAACATCCTGGCGAGCGTGTTCACGGTGCTCGCTGCGATCCTGAACGTCCCGCCCCTTTCGACGACGCCGCTCACCGGGGCGACGCTGGCCGCGCTGCTCGCGTCTCCCGCCTTCAGCACGACGACGCTGGCGCCGGGCATCCTCGCAGCGGCGGCGCTTCCGTTGCAGCCGGCAGTGGTGTCCGCGATTCAGACGGCGCTCACAGCTCAGCCGCAAAAGCAGGCGCTTCCGGCGGGGCAGTCGTCGCCGGGCGTAGGATCTCGCGGGCTGCGCGTCGGCTAACGTCCACGCGATTTTACGTCGGTGTGGTAGGCTCGGCTCATGGCCGACCCCGTAAGCGCCGACGTCGGATTTGAACCGTCACCCACGGGGGCGACGCTGTGCGGGTTCGCGCTCCCGTCGTTCAGTTACTCGCTGTCGATCAACCTGCCGAGCTTGCTACCGTTCCCCTTCCCGCCTCGCTTCGACTACGCGGTGCAACTGAACTGCAACCTGTCGGATCCGTTCGACGCATCTTTCGGGTTCGGCGGTGGCCGCGTTCCGACGGGCCCCGACCCGGATGAAGATCCGGAATACGGGGTCCCGTGAGCGAGGTACTTCCGAACGTGCTCGTGGCGCGCGCCATCGCCCGCGAGACGCGCTGCCGGCCGTGGCCGCGCGAGATGGTCGCGCTGGTCGATCGGCGATTCCTGGGGCATCCTGGCGGCATGCTGCAAGTGACGCGCGGCGCCGCCTTCGGCCCGGTCGAGTTCCCCCTTCGCAATACCGACGCGACGCCGCCGATCTTCGCGACCGCCGAGGTTCGGATCGTCGACGGCGACAGGGTCGTCCACGCGTCGACGGTGGCGAATGGCGAGATCGTGGCGCAGCCGACCGTGTACCTAGCGATCTGGTCGATGCTCGGGGCGGCGACGGCGGCGCTCGATGTGGGGACCTTCGAAGTCGTGATGACGACGAAGGCGACCGACGGGACCGTTCGCCGGGTGGCGTGGGACGGGATCGGGGATGAGTCCCTTTGGATCCGCGTGCGAGATCTCCCAGGAGGCGTCTCCTAAGTCGTGATAGCGTCGCGGCATGACGGCTGCGATCAAATTCACTCAGGGTGCGACCACTGACAGCGCGGGGCGCGCTCTCGTGGTTTCGACGACCGGCGGATCGGTCACATGCTCGAACGGCGACGACTCGGGCATCGTTTCGTGGACGTGGGAACTCGTGGACGTCCCGCCGGGATCCGCGATCCCGCTGTCGACGCAAGGCCCGGGCGCGGCGGCGACGTTCGTCCTACCGCAGCCCGACGTGCCCGGCTGTTACCGGGTCAAGCTGACCGTCGTGGACTCCACCGGGGCGGCGTTCCGCGACATTCGCAACGCGTGCGTCCCGTTCACGAATGGGTACATTTGCCCCCCCTACCAGGGCGATCCGCTGCCGCTACCGCTCACCGAAGCGCCCGACGAGATGAACATCGGCGGTCAGTTGCGCGGGTGGGCGGGTGGCGACGCGCCGGCGGCGAAGCTGCTCTACCAGGCGATCAAGAAGATCGACGAACTCGCCGGCGGCGGCTCGGCGGCTCAGTCGGTGATCGTGGGGGCGCGGGCCCCGAGCGTGATCGGCTGGGAGATCGACGGGTCGGACGGTTGCTTCCGCCAATCGGACGCGGCTGCGGCCGGTGAGATCAATTTCCCGCTCTCGGCGTCGAGCGCTCGAACGCTGAACGCGGTTCGGGTTCACTACTACCGGATGGTCGGCGACGGCACGGCGCCGGCGGTGCTACCGACACTCGCGGTGGAGCGGCGTCTGATCACGACGGGCACGGGATTCCCGGGCGCGTGGATCGCGCTCGCCTCGACGACGTCGTACCTACCCGGACCGTCGACCTACGCTCGCCGCTCGCTCGCCGCAACGCTCGATACGCCGCACGTGTTCGATCCGGCGTACGCGTACCGGCTCAGAATGACGGGCGAAAGCGGCGCGAACGCACAAGCGATCAAGATCCTCGACGCCATCGTGGAGATCGCCTGATGTTCAACGCTGGCGCTTTCCCGGTGGGCGTGAATGCGATCGGGTGCAAGCGGGGAGCGGTACCGCCGGCGTCTCTCGGGACCCTGCTGTACGGCTACGACTCGGAAGACGTCGTCACGACGACGAGCATTGTCACGGCGTGGAATCCTCTCAGCGGTACGGCGGGCCCGGTGCTGAACCAGGGGGAAGCGAATCCGGTCGCCGGTTCCTGGGGATACGGTAACCAACCCGACGTTCGGTCGCTCACAACGGCGGCGGGGCTCACCGGAACCGGAACCCGGGCGTCGGCGCTCGGGGACTACACGATGATCGTCGTTTTCGAACCGATCACGAATGCGAACGACTCGCCGATCATGTCGATTCGACCTGGTGGCTACGGGTCGAGCACTACGACGGGGATGCTCGGCTATTTCAACCGACTCGCGACGGGCGCTCTCTACTGGTACGCGCGACCGAGCGGGACGATCATGACGGGGCAGACTCCCGCGGGAGTCGTGCCGATCGGGACCCGGAACTGGGCGGCGTTCCGCCGGGCGGGCTCGACGCTGACGGTCTGGCTGAACGGGCTACAGATCGCGACGCTCGGCGTCGGTACGACGACAAGCGCGGCGGGAGCCGAGGTGATCAACCTGCTGAACGACCCGAGCCTAATCGACGCAGCTCAGTCGGCAGCCATTCGCGCGGCGTACGTCTTCACGTCGGCGATCGATATGGCGGCGTTCCACGCGTGGGTCGTCCCGACCTTCATTCAGCGGATCGAGTCGCCACTGTACACGTCGTCGGTTCCGCAGTCGCAGGGGCTCTTGGAAGCCGTGTGGGACGCGCGATCCGGCGTGGCTACGACGGGGGGACTCGTGGACTCGTGGACGCCGGACGCCGGCGATCCCGCCTACGTTCTGACGCCGCCGACGTCTGGCGAGCGACCGACGCTGACAACGGGGGGTAGCGACTCGAAGCCGATCGTCGCCTTCGGCGGATCTCACCGGCTGATCAGCGCGGCGCTCGGCGCTCGTCTCTCAGCGATCCCCGACTGGTTCCTCGTGATGTCGCTGATCTACAATCAGACGAACGGACGGAAGAGCCTGATGCTTTCCCGGGCGGCGGATTCGATCGCGGCTGCTCGGATCGAAAGCTTCTCGGCGGCTCAGACAACGCCGCGGATCGGTGTCGACGGGTTGACTAGCGCGACCGGGATCTCCTACGGGGCGGCGGCTCCTGCTGGTCGAAAGGTGGCGACGGTCGGCTATTCGACGATCACGGGTATCGGCTACGGTGGGTTCATCGTCGGGGCGATCTCGACGATCACGCCGACAGGTGGTCGCCCGACGTCTGACCTGTTCGAGCTGGCGGCGTTCAAGGGGACGCTGTACGGCACGCCGCAAATCGCGGCGATGTGGCTCTACCGCGGGATCGCGGGCTCCACGATTCAGCTAGGCATTCAAGCCGCCGCGACCGCGATGGCCGCGCACTTCCCGGAGAACTGACCATGTTTGGAACGTTATGGGGTCGAGAGTGGGGCGCGAGCGCTAGCTCGAGCGTGGGCGCCGGGCTGTCGGTGGTCGCCGCCGACGCCATCCGCGAGAACATGATCGAGGTGCGCTTCAGCGATCCGGTGTATTGGAGCAACCTTCGGGACCCGTACGACGCCGCCGACCGGGCTCGCTACTCAGTCTCGGTCGCTGGCGGGGTGGGCGTCGATGGCGAGCCGCCGCACGACGTCGGGGTCGCGCGGGTCGAACAGCTGGCGAGCGACGCCATCGGCGTGTGGCTCGACCGGGCGCTCTCGCACTACGGGACGCGCTACCGGATCTCGGTCAACGGTCTGCGGTCGGTCGACTGGCTAGAGCTCGATCCGGGGGCATCGTCGATCCTCGTCTCGGGTTCACGGGCGGGGGCTCGCCGCGGTAGTGGTGCGAGTGAGGTGGTCGACATCGGGAACGCCGATCTCGCCTTCGGGGCGAGCGGGTCGGCCGGATACGCGACCGACTCGACGGGCGACTACGCGACCGAGTCGGGGCTGGCGGCGGTTCGCAAGCGGTGCATCCGCCGACTCTCGACGCAGCGCGGGGCGTTCTCGCACTTGCCAGCGTACGGCGTCGACATCGGGGGGGCTGTGAAGCGACTCGGGAGCGTCGACGCGCTCTCGGCACTCGCGGCCGACGCCGAGGCTCAGCTGCTACAGGAACCGGAAGTCACTTCGGCGAAGGTGTCCGTCGACTTGGCGAGGATCGCCGCCGGGCTCGTCGTGTTCCGTGTCCGTGTGGCGACCACGATCGGATCGATCTCGTTCGCCGCCCCTGTGAGCGGCGTGGTGGTCGACTGACGGGGGGCTGGGCGATAGACTGCCGATCGGCGGCGAATGGCTGCCGATCGGAGAATCGTGGAACTACCTACCCGTATCGACCTGTTCGCCATCGGCCGCCGCTACATCACGAGCCGGGCGAAGCGCTTGGACGCGTCGCAAGTCGACGTCGCCGGCTCGGACGCTAACCTAGTCGTCGGCGCCGGGAGCTACATGGCGGCGGCCGTCGTCTCTCAGCAGGCGGCGCAAGTCGGGGCGACGCTGCTCGGGTCGTCGGAAGGGGACGATCTCGATCGGGTCATTTACGACCGCTACGACCGACTGCCTCGAAAGGGGGCGAGCGCGGCCGTCGTGACAGTGACGATCTCCCGGGAGGCTCCCGGCTCGGCTGGTACGGTTGCCGTCGGGGCGAAGATCGCGACGCTCGGCGGGATCGAATACGTGCTTACGACAGCGGCCGTGTTCGACACGTCGTCGACCGCCGTGACGGCGCGTGCGAAGGCGGTGCTCGCCGGGGCGGCGTACAAGGTTCGAGCCGACGAACTGGTGAAGTTTTCGGCGACGCCATTCGACCCGGCGCTGACGGTGACGAACGAAGACGCGTCGGCGGGTGGTGAAGACGCCGAGACCGACGCCGTCTACATCGAACGCGCTCGCCAGTCGTGGACGGCGGCCGCTCGCGGAACGCTCGGCGCTGTCGTCTTCGGGGCGCTCACGGTCCCGGGCGTGGTCTCGGCGTCGGCGGAGGATGTTCTCGACGTGGAAGGGCTGCCGGCCGGCGCCGTTCGGCTGTACATCGCCGACTCTCGCGGCGTCGGGAATGCCGCTCTCGCCGACGCGGTGCGCGTGGCGCTGAACGAGTATCGGTGCGGCGGGGTCTACGTCGACATCGCGGCGAGCCGTCCGCAACTGGTCTCGATCCGGCTGTCGCTCGTGTTCCGGGCGGGCGTCGATACGCTGGCCGTCGGCGAGCAGGTGCGCAACGCGGTGATCGGATTCGTGAACTCGCTCGGCGTCGGCAAGCCGCTACTGAGGAACGATCTCGGGTCGGTGCTCGCTCGCTTCCGTTCGGTGGGTCTGATCCCGACGGAAGGATCGATCGCCGAACCGATCGGCGATCTCTACCCGGCCGTCGGCTACACGATCCGCACGTCGTCGGAACTCGTGACGTCGTAACGTCTACGCGATTCGACGTTAACTCGTCGGGACGGGTTCGCGGGCGCGGCTGTCGTGATACCGTCTTCGCATGCAGAGCCTCACCGCTGCCGACTTGCTCAGACTCTGGCGCGCCGTCGTGTCGCAAGAGTACGCGCGGCAACTGGTCGAGGTGGCTGACAGCGGCGTCGAAGTGATCGAACAGCTGGCCGAGCAGTTCGCGGCGGCCGCTGGCGCGTGTGGCCGCACGGTCGCGCAGATGTTCATCCTCCCGCACTCGTCGCAAGAGTACCCGCCGGCCGCCGGGGCAGCGCGGGCGACGGTCACGCTCTCGCTCTCGCGCTCGACTGCCTTCGACCGACTCGTGGTCATTCCTCGAGGTCGCGCCGTCGCGGAATCGGTCACCGATGCCAGCGACGAAGGGGCGATCTCGGTTCTCACCGGTCGCCGGTACCTGGTGACGGCGCCGGTTCCGATGCTCCCGGGCATCGCCGGACCGGTCGCGTACACGGCCGAGGCGGAGCGCATCGGCGACGGCTACAACCTACCGGCGCCGGAAACGCTCACGAGGTGGTCGAACGAGCCGACGGGGAGCGGTGTCGGTGGCGAGGTGCTCGCCGGGAACACGTTCGCACTCGGAACCGGCGACTCGCTCGGGCCCGACCACGTGGGCGCGTACCTTGAGATCTTGGGGGGCTCGAACGCCGGGGCGCTGCGACAGGTGGTCGCAGTGCTAGGCGACGGGCTCGTGTCGCTCGATTCCTACTGGACGCTCACCGGAACGACGGTCGGCGCGTGGATCGCCGGCGAACCGGTGACTCGGGGGGGCTCCACCATCGGAACGCTAGTCGGCGTCGATGGCTCGACGGTCGCCATCGACTCGACGGCAACTCTCGCGGCGGGGGATGTACTCACGGGGCGTGAGTCGGGAGCTACGGTGACGGTCGCCAGCTTGATCGCATCGCCGGCGCTCACGCCGGATACGCTCGTGCCCTGGCAGCTTCGAACGCTGACCGAACTCGGGATCGCAGTTTCCAACGAGCAGTCCCCGACGGGCGGTCGGCAGGCGTGGCTCGACGAACTCGGCTGGGAGCGGATGATCGATCGCTCGCCGCAAGAGGCCGACGACGCCTACCGGGAACGAGTGGCGGCGATCCCCGACGCCGTGTCGCCGAACGCGATCCTACGGGCGGCGAACCGCGTGCTCGCTCCCTACGGACTCTCGGCGGCGTTTCGCGAACCGGGCACGCCGACGTGGCCAGGGATGTTCTACGACGCTTCCAACCCGGCGCTAGGCTCGGCGTTCGACCTATCCACGGCCGAAGCGAGCTACCGACTGACGACGTCGCTCCGCACGTACCGCGCGTTCTTCTACCTCGTCGTCCCGGCGATCCCGCCGGTGGCTGGCGCGGCGATCGCGTACGACGCCGAGTCGCCCGGGATGTTCAACGCGTTCGACGTGCTCGGGTCAGTCGTGGACGCGACGGCGAGCATTCATGCCGACTACATCTACCGCAAGGTGATCGACGCCGTCCGGCCCGTGGTGGGCGGCGGCGTGCAATGGGAACTACTGGTCGAGGAGTGAGACGCGATGACGCTGAATGATCGGATCTTCTACAATGAGCGCGAGCAAGTCGTGTCGTCGGACTGGAACCGCGACGCGCAACTAACGGGCAGGACGCTCGGCGGCGCATTGCAGGCGCTTCTCGGCGCGATGCCATACAGTTTCTGGAACCATCCCGGGGCGGCCGCGTTGCAGAGCGCACCATTCACGGGCGTCGCCGGCGTGGGCGCGTACCTCGCGGCCGACGTGCTCGGCGGTCTGATGGTGAACGTGAACAACTCGGCGTATCTGCTCGTCGGGGCGGGTGCTCTCGGCGTCGCGGACCCAGCCGCCGACTCGTTCGATTCGTCTTACGGGATCGTGGTCGACCCGGGCGTGACGACGACGGACGTTCTCACCTTCACGGCGAACGCGAGCGGGCAGGTGCGTTGGGATCTGGTCGAGTGCCGGCCCGTCGATACGGTCATTTCGACCGAGTCTCGCAACGTGCTGAACGAAGGCACGGGGGCGTGGGTCCCGACGCTGATCCCGAAGCGCAAGGCGGGACGGCTGCAATACCGGATCCGCACGGGCACGCCGGGGTCCGGTGTCCCGTCTCCCGATCCGCTGTGGTGTCCGCTGGCGGCGATCCACGTGAACTCAGGGGCGAGCGGATTCACGCAGTGCGACGCCTACGACCTTCGGCCGCTGGTCTCGGACCGATGCCCGATGCCGGAGCGGCGGCTCGTCGATTCGACTTGGACGCCGGACTGCCGACCCGTCGACGGTCAAGCGTGGTCGCTGTATGGGTCGGCCGATACTTTCCACGGCGGGATCGTGGCGCACGGGTTCGGCTATTGGGCGGGTGGGTTGTTCAAGCGCTCGACGCCGACGAGCCTCGCCGACTTCGGAGTCGCGACGACGGACTTCGTCGCCAGCAACATCGCGAACCAGACGCTCGGACTCGTCACGAGCGGCGACGCGGTCTATTCGGTGGTGGCTCACTTCCCGCAAGGCTTCCCCCGATGGGTGCGCTATCAGCAGGTGGCTGGTTCTGTCGGCCGTATCCCGGCGGGACCGCGTGGGATCCTTTGGCTACAAGCCGGGCACGCTGCCGGCGCGAATGGTGTGGTCGTGTTCGGCGGAACGCCGCCGGCTGTCGCTGGTCTCGGCGCCGTACCGTGTCCCGGCGTGCTGATCTCGTACACTCACACGGCGAGCGGTGGGTGGTACCCGTTCCACCAATCGGGCCCGGTGTGGCAGGCGGCGATCTCGGGTGACGTCGCATTCACCATCGCCGGATCGGGCGGAGAGGCGACGTTGCTGCGCGGAACCAACATTCCCCCGCAGGCTCGCGAGGTGATGGTGCTCGTGCGAGCTACCTTCACCGGGATCGCATCCGGGCACGAATGGGATAGCGCGAAATTCACAGCGTCGGCTGGCGTCGGGGCGAATCTGTCGCCGGGGCGAAATAACTACGCCTATCCGGTTCTCACAGTCCCGGATGTGCCGTGTCACTTCGATCTAGTGGGCCCTGAGCCGGGAAGCACGGTGGCCGCCGCCGATCCCAAGATCCTCGTGACCTACCAAACAGCAGCCGCCGCGACCGCGACACTCAGCGCGTGCTCGATGGTCCCGCAAGGGTGGAAGCTCTAAGGGGGGACCGTGGGCGAACCATTCGAACAGTGCACCCCGATCCCGCCTCCCCCGGCTTCCTCGCCGGCGGGGGGTGCTGTCAGCTGCGAGGCTGGGAGTTCTGTCAGCTGCGAGTCGTGCCGGTTCGAAAGTCGGCTCGCTGATCACGGTCGCCGCTTGCTAGCTGCCGAGGCCGACTTGCACGCCATCCAGCGGGCGAGTCGGAACCACGGCGAGCAACTGGTTCAGCAGGCGCAAGCGATCCGGCTGATTCAAGAGACGCAAGCTCGCGACGCCGTGATGCTGAACCAGTTCCGGGACGTGCTCCCGCGGCTGATCACGTTGCCGAACGAGGTGCTGTCGCAAGTCGCACGCACCGACGCGACGATCCGCGGGATCGTGGTACAAGCTCAGAAAGCGGCGAGCGCGGCGGAGCAAGCGTGCGCGGTCTCGCAAGCGGCCGCGCTGAAGGCAGCCGTCGCCGACGCTGAGATCGAGCGGCTTCATTCTCGCATGACCCGACAGAACGACGACCTGTCGAGGCGGGTGGTGAGCCTTGAGGTGGTGAAGGAAGATCTCGACGATCGGATCTCCACCATCGAAGACGAGCCGACGCCGCCGCCCCCGGCGACCGCGAAGGGGAACCTCTCGTGGATCCCGAAGACGGCGGCGGTGATCGGTCCCCGGGGGCTCACGCTGTACCTACTCGGGATCGTCACTTCGCTCGTTGTGGCGATCGTGCTTTGGATCCGCTTCGGGTCGTAGTAGTCAGCCGCCCGTACAGCTCGCGACGCAGATGGCCCGCGAGTGGTAGAGGCCCCTGGGGGAGAACCCTGGGGGCCGTTTTCGTTTACGTCGAATCGCGTAGACGTTACGGGTCGGCAAGAGTTGCCACCGGTTGCAATACGTATAGGCGGCTCTAGGATGGCCCTAGGACGCGCGATCTCGGTACCGGGTGACGATGAGCCGCCTACGGGGCGAAACGAAGCGTCCGAGGCGCCTAGCGAGCGGACGGGGGACTCGGGCGACTTTGCGAGGTTCGGGTGTTGCTCGCCGCGACTTCCGGGGGGAGGATGGCGCGATGGCAAACCCATGGATCGAGATTGTGGTGAGCGTGCTCGGGTCGGTGCTGGTCGCGCTGCTCGCGTACCTGTCGAAAGCGGCCGGGATGTGGATCCGGGCTCACGTGTCGAACGTGCAACTGTCGGGCGTGCTCTTGCGGCTGAACGACACGGTGGGGACGGTGGTCGCTGACATCGCTCAGCGCGAAGTCGAAGCGATGAAGCGAGCCGCCATCGATGGCAAGCTGAGCGCCGAGGAGATCGCGAGCCTACGAGACGTGGCATGGATCCGGGTGAAGGCTCACATGGGCGACGGCTGGTCGACGGCTGAGCAAGTGCTGGGGCTCACTCGCGAACAGCTGACCGATCTCGTGCTGGCGAAGGTGGAGGCGGAAGTGCTTAGCCGCTCTCGATCCCGGTAGGAAAGATCTCAGTGAGGCGGCGGGGTGCGAAGCGCCCGCCTACTTACCTTTCCCCGTTCACCTCGAGGCGGAGGCGAAGCCGGAGCCGAGGTGAACGGGGAAAGGTAAGCACCGAGATCTAGATCTTGATCATATATTTAAAGAATAAGGAGAGAGGTTTTTGTTTTGTCTTTTGTCGGCCGTCGTCTGTTTGGCTCGTGCGCACAAATTGCGGCCGGTGCGTGTGCAACTTTTGCCGGCGGTGCTCGCCTTGACTCGTCGGGCGTCTCGGCGTAGGGTCTGGTCTCTCCCTGGTGTCTGTTCGCGTGCGACGCGGATCGGGTCCTGTCTCCCGGTTCGCGAAGTCAGATCGGCCCGATCGGTTCTCGCCGCCCCCCTTACGGCGCTGACTGGTCGGGCCGGTCGCTTTTAACGTCTACGCGATTCGACGTTAAGCCGGACGCCGTATCTCGTGGGCATGATCACTCTGACCGTTTCCAGCCGGATCGCGATCCGCGGGTTGCCTCCAGGCCCGTTGGAGGATGAGATCCGCCGGGCGTTCACGCACGCCAATCCCGATTGGGCGAAGGCTCAGCGCTACGGCATTCGAGGGAAGATCCCGAAGTGGATCGTGGACGCGACCCGGTCAAAAGAGGACCTGAGTGTGCCGCGGGGCGGGTTCGACACGCTGACCGAGATCCTCGAACGCTCGGGGAGCGCGTTCCGGGTGGTCGACGAACGAACGATGGGCGAGCCGTGTGAGATGCCGGCGCATCGCCTCGAACTGTACGACTACCAGCGAAGGTTGCTCGAAGAGGCCCTGGTGGCCGAGGGCGAGTTGCAGGGGGTGTGCCTGTGGCGCTCCCCGCAAGGGAGCGGGAAGACGACGGCGGCGCTCGCTCTCGCGGCTAAGGTCGGATACCGGACGCTCGTGATCGTCTCGACCTCGAACCTTCTCGACCAGTGGGTTCGGCGGGTTCGCGCTGAGCTCGGGATCGAAGCGGGCGTGATCGGCGGGGGGAAGCTGCGCGTGGACTCGCCGATCGTGATCGGGATGCAGCAGTCTCTGCGGACGCTGGCGCCGAAGGTTCGGCACCTCTTCGGGACGCTGATTGCTGACGAAGTTCAGCTATTTGCGGCCACAACCTTCACGTCGATTATCGACGAGTTTCCGGCGAGGCTACGGATCGGCGTCTCGGGCGACGAACGGCGGGCGGATCAGAAAGAATTCCTGATCTACGGGCGTTTCGGCGATGTGCGGGCTCAGGTGTCCCACGAGGAGATCGTCGCCCGTGGGTTCGTCCACGAGGTCGAGGTCCGGGTCGTGCCGACGACCTTCCGCGCTCAGTGGTGGCTCGACTTGGCGAACCCGCACGACGGCGAGTCGTCGACGGAGAAAGCGCGTCGCGTGGCGCAGGCTCGCATGCTGCTGCGCGACCAGTTGCTCGCTCAGCTGGCCGAGGATCCGGAACGGCTGGCGCTGATTGCCGAGATCATGCGTGAGGCGGTGGCCGAGGCGGGGCAGGTGCTCGTGCTGAGCGGTCGGCGCGAGCAGTGCCACCGGATCGACGCTCTCGCCGTGGCGCAGGGGCTCGCGTCGGGGCTGCTGATTGGCGGCGCTGACTACCGCGAGCAGTTCGCGGCGACGCTGCGGGGCATCGTCGAGCGACGGCTCCAGGTGGCGGTCGGGACGTACCAAGCGATCGGCGTCGGGTTCGACGTGCCGCAAGTCGCCGCCGGGATCTGCGCGTCGCCCGTGGCCAACGCGGTTGGCGGCGATAAGCAGTGGCGGCAGTACCGTGGCCGCTTCGCTCGAACGGCGGACGGGAAGACGTCGGCGGTGATCTATTATCTCTGGGACCGGGAAGTGTTCGGATCTCAGCCGTTGCGGTATCTCCGCAAGTGGAACCGGGTAGTGACTGTCAAGAGTGGCGCCGGCTACGTGCCGGCCGAGGAGTGGATCAAACATCATGCGAACGCGGGGAAACATGGGCACGAAGGCGCAGGAACAGACGTCGACTTCGACGAGCGGGAAACCGCCGGCGGCGACAAGTACGACGCCTTCAGCGAGTTCCGAGGCGGATCCGATGCCGCCGACCAGGCAGTACCGAACCCGCGGGCAAGCGGCGGCGCCGGTGTCGTCGCCAACGCTCCCCGCTACCGACTTCGATCCGACGTCCAACGACTTCGCGCCGGCGGAAAGTGAAGAGCAGATCGACGACCGGGAAGCGACGGCGTTCGCCGCTTCGGCCGGGGCTCGGTCGATCTCCCGAAGCGGGATGCTCGGGAGCGCGGGGGGGCTGCCGAGCACGCTGAACGAACTCAGGATCACGATCGGGCCCGAGACGTATTCGCCGATCGCCTACAACTCGTTCACGGTCGGGCAAGTGTCGGCGAGTGTGTCGATCCTCCCCGGTGAGTCGATCGACAGCGCCTACCAGCGGGTCTACGCCGAGGTGGCTGAGATCTTCGACGCTGAGTACCGGCTGGCGCTGGCTCGGTACAAATCGCGGCTGAAGGAAACCCGAGCGGCCGTCGAAGGCACGAAGGGGCGCGGGTGAGGGTTCTCAAGTATCCCGAGTTGGCGGCCGCTGCGGCGGCTCAGCCGGACCCGTCTGACGAGTTGATCGCGTGGGTGGGTGGGTGCGATCCGGCGTCGCTCGCCAAGCGGCGCAAGCGGCGGGCGGTCTCGGCGTACGAGCGATCGAAGAAGCGGGCGCTCGACATCCTCGACGGGGAGCGACGCGCGACGGCGCTGGCGGCACTTCGGCCCGGAATGCTGGTCGGGCTGTACGCCATCTTGCACGAGAAGATCTATGGCGTGGAACCGCTCGAGCTGCGGCAAGAGGCCGACTGGAAGTCGGCGGCGGCGGCGGCCGCCCGGGTACTGACCGATCTCGGGCCGCTTCACTCGGTAGACTTCATCCGGTGGGTGATGGCGGGGCAGCTCGCGCGGCGCAAGCGCGGCGTGGTGAGCGATTTTCGAGTGACGTGGCGCTGGCTGTTTCTCTCGCTGGCGGTTCGGACGGACTACCGTGTTCACCTCGCGAAGACGGCGAAGATTTCGTAGCACTTGGCCGATGCACGGCGCGATCACGGGCGGCCCCGACGGGCGGCCCGTTCGCGTTGTGGCGTGGCGGTGGTGGGTGGTGTGGCGTTGGATCGCGTGGTGGCTGCGGACCGAGTCCCGCACTCGGATCGTGTTTCAGGGGCGGCGGGTGTGGGTCGAGCCGGTCGGCGGTTCGGTGCCGCGGTATCTTTCGGAGAGTTGGATCGTATGGCGAAGACACGACGAGAACTAGGCGGCACGACGGCCAAGCCGGAGCGGACCACGAAGGCGAAGGGGGTGGTGAACATCCCGCACGATCCGGTCAACGAAGTCGTGATGATCGCGGCGGTGGTGACGGACCCCGACGCGGCGGCGAAGTACCTCCCGCGGATCCCGCCGGACTCGTTCTTCGGGACGGGTCACTCGCTGATCTGGTCGGCGCTGCGGGCGATGCAGCGCGAGGGGCTGTCGTACGACCCGGCGACCATTCAGCGCTTCGGCGGCGGGGCGATCGATCCGGACGTGATCGCGTCGTACCTGGTCGAGCGGCCGAAGGCGCCGCCGAATCTGAGGTTTCACGCGGAATGCATCGAATGGGATCGGGCTCGCATCGAAACGGTGCGCGGGCCGGTGCAGTCCTTCCTGGAAGCAATCCGCGACCCGACTACCGACCCGGGGCGGCTACAGGGACTCGCGCGTGCCATCGGGTCGAGCTTCGAAGGGGTCGGGACGAAGAAGTACCTACTCGACACGTCGTCGCTCATAGCGAAGCAATCCGCGGAGCTCGACGCGCGGCGCAACGGCCGCGGCGTGTTCGGCTATGGGATCGAGTCGCTCGATTTCGCCGGCCCGGATGAAGACGACGCCGGATCGGCTCGTCTCATTCCCGGCGCCGCCCCCGGGATGATCACGACGGTCGTCGCTGTCTCGGGTGCTGGAAAGTCGACGACGGCAAGCCAGATGGCGGTCGGGCTCGCGAACCAGGGGCGGCGCGTGCTGTATGGCGCTTGGGAAGTGTCGCCGGAGCGGTCGCTGGAAATCATGGCGGGGCAGTCGCTCGGGTGGAGCCGTTCCGATCTGTCGACCGGTCAGTACGACGACGACGAAAAGCAGCAGCTACTCGACGAGATGGCCCGGCTCGGGGAGTTTATCCGCTTCATGGATCTCCCGGACCACGACGACGATCCACCGTCGAAGACGGCTCGCCGGCGGACGAATGCGGACGCGCTCGCCGAACTGCGCCAGTGTGTCGGCGACTCGGGCTGTGATGTGTTCATCGCCGACCTGTTCGCCGACATCCTGGTCGACACCGATCCGGACGACGAAGCGAAGGCGCTTCGGACGATCCTGAAGATGGCCAAGACGCTCGGCGTCCACGTGATCCTGCTTCACCAGTTGCGCTTTAAGGAGCTCGAACGGCGCGAGGATACGCGCCCGACGCGCGACGCGCTGATGGGGTCCGGCGCTTGGATCGGCAAGTCGGACACGGTCCTGGCGTGGCATCGGCCGGCGCTGAGCAAGAGTGTCCCGGACAATACGATCCAGTGCATCGTGCTAAAGCAGCGATATGGGCGCTGGCCGATGGCGATTGAGTTCGATTGGGATCCTGAATACGGGATCATCGAAAACGGCCGCGAGATCCCGTATGACGCGCCGGGCTCGACGGGGGACGACTTCATGTCGACGTCGCTGGTCGCGCCGGTGTCTAGCCGCCGAGGTGGTCGCCGATGATCGATCTGCGGCGGCTGCTGTCGGAACTGGGGATCCGGGTCGAGAAGACGGGGGGCGGTCGGCTGTGGGCCAAGTGTCCGCTCCCCGATCATCCGGATAAGGATCCGTCCTGGTCGATCTTCGACTCGCCGTCGGATCCGCGCCGTCACGCGTCGTCGTACTGTTTCGGCTGTCACACGTGGTCGAGTCCCGCCGAGCTGGTCGCCGCCGTTCGCGGGGTCTCGCATTCCGAGGCTCGGGCGTGGCTACGGCATGAACTCGACATCCCGACGCTGAACGTCGCGGTCGAGGTGCAACCGGTGCGGATGACGCGGTCGGCGACGATCCCGGCGGGGGTCCGGTGGGGCGTGCCGTGGGACGATTGGCCGACGCTCGCGCGCCGCTATCTCAGCGGCCGGCGGCACGGTAGCGAGATGATCGATCGCTGGCGGCTCGGGTTCGCGCGCGACGGGAAGCTGGCTGGTCGGATCGTGCTGCCCGTAGCGGGCCGAGACGGCGTCGTGGTGACGTGGCAGGCTCGAAGCTACGTCGGGAGCGGGCTCCGCTACCTAACGCCGCCTAGGGGCCCTGTGGGCGTGCTGTTCGGCGCTCAGCTGTGGCCCGAGCATGCGAGTCGGGATGCGCTGGTCGTCGTGGAGGGTCCCTTCGACGCGCTGGCTGTGGATCGGGCGTGTGGTGTGCCGGTGGCGGCGCTCCTCGGTTCGAACCCGTCGCCGGCTCAGGTGTCGGCGATCGCGACGTTCCGGCGGGTGTATGTGGCCACTGACAGCGACCGGGCGGGAGACGCGGCTGCCGAGTCGCTCGCCGGGATCGCGCGGTGGGTCGAGCGGGTCGAGCGGGTGTCGCTACCGAGCGGCGCCGATCCGGCCGAGTTGGACGATTCGGTGCTTCGGGAGCTGTTGCCATGTATCGCCACACGTTGATCGGCGATCTGCTGTGGAACACGTCGCCCGCTCAGGATCTTGCGCGGGCAGAAGAAATCTTACGGGAGGCGATCGAGACGTCCCGCGGCAACGTGGCGCACCTAGCGGTCGTGCTCGACGTGGATAAGAAGACGGCGAAGCGGTACCTAGACCGCTTCGGGCTGCGGGGGTATATGGTGGAGGTCGCCCGCGGCGCCGAAGAGACCGATCCGTTTTTACGCGCGCAGGCCCTGCTACTCGGAGAACCGCCAGATGCTCAACGCCGACACGCTCTATCAGATCGCCGACGCATGCGCCGGAATGACCGCCGACGAGATCGCCACTGAGATCCGCGGGTCTGCGATTGCCGCGAGTGTTCCCGACCCCGACGCGCTGGCTCGCTACTTCCTCGCGATTTCGCAAAGCGTCTGATCTGCGCGGTATCTCGCTGTCATGGGTGAACTCTCGACCGAGGCCGCGGCGCTGACTGCTTTGATCCGAACCGACCCCGACGCGGCTCGGGCGCGGATCGCCGAACTGTTCGCCGTGCACGGTGGGTGCCTCGCGACGGCGACCGCCATCGGAGTCTCGCGCAACTCGCTCTACGTGTGGATGACGCGGCTCGAAATGGAACCGCCGGTCCGGGCTCGCAAGGGTGCGAAGCGACGCCGGCCCGACGACAGCGTGATTCGCGACGCGTTCGCCCGCCTCGGAACGGTCACGCTGGTAGCGGCTGAGCTAGGGATCTCGCGCGAGGCTGTTCGACTCTGGCGGCGGTCACAGCCGACCGGCTAACGTCTACGCGATTTTACGTTGACGCGCTCCGCTGAGAAATCGGCCGGGCGCGTTACGTTTTAGTTGGCAATCCGTCGGCAGCTATGCGAGGGTCTTCAAGTCGGCGGCGAACAGGATCGCGGCTGAGACTAAGGGGCAAAATGAAGACGTTCGAAGCGAAGCGAGAATCCGCGGCGTTGGTAGAGCTACGCCAGAAACTGACGGCCCGCGGGGTGACGATGCACGGGCGATACCTACTCGGCGGTCGCGTGGCGGTGGTCGTTCACTCTCGGCACTTCAAGGCGGCGGCCGAAGACGCGTCGTTCGAGGAGGCGGCGTTCGCGGCTGTTGAGAAGTACGACGCGAAGGTAGCGGCGGCGAGTGCTGAGACTGCGAGGGCGTCGTGAGGTTCCGGGCGTCGATAGGCGGGAACCTGGAAGCCGTGCGAGCCGGCGCGATGCCGTTCTCGCGGTTCGTCCAGCGCAACGAGCAGTCGCTACAGCGACAGGCGATCCGGCTGTTCAAGCGCTACCGGTTGCCCGGGTGGGTGTCGGTCGACGACGTGTCGCAGGCCCTGCTGTTCGAGATCTGGCGCGCGATCCCGCAGTACGACGAAGAGTCGGCGGGTGGTCGCGGGCTCGAATGGTTCGTGATGGTCCGGGCGACGATCTACGCCGACAAGCAGCTGAACAAATGGCGGAACTCGCTGCGCCGCTCGACGCGCGTCCCGAGTCGGATCGACGTCCCGGTCGCTGACCCGACCGCGCTGCTAGATGTCGACGCGCTCTCGGGTGACTCGTCGATGATGGGGTCCGTACTGCTGAGCGAGATCCTGGATTCGCTCAGCGACGAGCGAGACCGGATCGCGGCGGAAGCACTCTGCGCGTGTGGTGGCGTCCAGCGGGACGCGGCTGAGCTGCTACTGGAGACGCCGGCCGTCGTGGTCGCCTTCGGTCTGGAGAATTTGCAGGATGCGCGCGGGATGGTGTCGCGCGCCGTATCTCGAATGCGTGCGGTCGCTTGAACCGCGAAAGGAAAAAATGACGAAGCGGAAGCTAGATCGAGCGTTGATGGTGAGCTACTTGGGCCGCGTGGGTGTTCGGATCCCGGCGAAGGCGGGGGACGACGAGATCGCGGCGCTGCTGACGAAGTACACCGAAAAGCACGTGCCGAAGGATCGGCACGTGGAATGCTCGGACTGTGGTCGTACGAGCGACATCGACGCCGGCGACAACTGTCCCTACTGCGGGTCGGGCGACGAAGCTCCCGCCGAGGAACCGGACGACGAGACCGACGACGAAGGCGACTCGGTCCCGCCGGCGCCGCCCGCTCGAAAGCCGCAAGCGCTCGTGCTGCTCGCGCCGCCGAGTGATGAGCCGGAAGACGTCGAGCGCCAGATCGTCGAGTGCCGCGCCGATGGGACCGTCGAAGTCGTGCCCGATCTGACCGGGCTCACCGAAGCGGACCTGGACCGCGATCTGGCTGAGATCGCGAAGCACCGATCGGGGGCGCACGTCACCTATTGGCGATGGGCGAAGGCGGTTCTCGACCTGTACGACGGCCGGCGCTACACGCTGCGCACTGACGGCGAGGGGCGTCCGAAGTATCGATCCTGGCAGCAGTTCGTCGTGGCTGAGCTGTCGATCTCGGTCGCGGCTGCCTACAAGCTGATCGAGATCGCGAAGAATTTCACCGAAGAGGACGTGCTCCGCTTCGGGGCGACGAAGCTCTCGCTCGTGGCGACGGTCGCCCCCGAATACCGGAAGGCGCTCCTCGAGGCGACGGTCGGAATGAGCACGCGGGAAGCGGCTGAGACGACGCGCGCCGTCCGGGAGGAAGTCGGCGGGGTGGAGCGTACTGCGTCGGCTGAGCTAGGCGGCCCGGGCATGCGAGGCGGCTCGGCGGCGGCCGAAGCGTCGGCGAAGGCTCGAGCAGGCAAGTCGGCGATCACGTGTGTGTTCTCGAACGGTCGAACCGTGCTCGACTGCTACCGGGCGGGAGCTCCCGACCGTCGAGCGTCTCAGCCGGCGCACGACCCGATCGCGGTCGAGCAGTTGGAGAACGGGGTGGTCGTCACCTACCGGATCTTGCAAGGTCCGGCCGGGTTGCAGCTGGCGATCGAGCGCTCCCGCGAAGACTCGGGCGTCGCTCGTACGGCGGCCGTTCGGTCGGTCGTCGAGAAGGGCGCCAAGTCGGCACGAGTCGCCAAGCCGAGCGGCAAGGGTGGCAAGGGGAAGGCGAAGAAGTGAAGGCGCCGGCTGGGATCGTCTCGGCGTACTTCGACGGTTCCAGCGTGGTCGCCATATCGCGCGACGCTGCGGGGATTCGTCGGAAGGCTCGTTTCCCGGTTCGCAACTGCGCCTACCTGGCGATCGCGGATCTGGACGATGTGAAGACTCGCAACGGGATCGACTTGGCGGATCGCTTGTGCAAGTGGTACGCGGTCAAGGGCGTCCGGAAGGTGGGCGCGTACCTCGAGGTCGAGTTTCGAAACCAGTGGGATCTGCGGGAGGCGACGTATCGGCTCAGGAACCCTCACCCGACGAAGGGGGGGTATGAGACGATCTTCGACCGGCTCCACATCCCGACGTACGAGGCCGACGTCTACCCTGTTCGGCGGTGGCTCACTGATCACGACGTCGAGATCCAACGGCCGCGGCGTGTCTACCTCGACTTGGAAACTGATTCGGACGTCCCGTTCTCGCAAAAGGAGCGGGCTCGGATCCTGTCGTGGTCGATCATCGATGACGCCGGCGACTACGTCGGCGAGGTGCTCGAAGATGACACCGATCAAAGCGAGCGAGCCCTTCTTGCGGCGCTGTGGGAAGAACTGGACGCCTACGACCAGATCGCGGCGTGGAACGGTGACGACTTCGATTTCCCTGTTCTTCGGGCTCGGACGAAGCACGCCGGGATCCAAGTCGCCGCGGACGGGTGGCTGTGGCTCGACCACATGCTTCTATTCAAAAAGCTGAACATGCAAGTCAGCGAGTCGGGCGACGAGAAGCAGTCGGTCGCACTCGGTCGCGTGGCGGCTGCGCTGTTCGGCGAGGGGAAGGCGGATCTCGACGCGTCGAAGACTCGGGCGATCTGGCAGTCGGGCGAAGAGGGGCGGGCCGAACTGCTGCGGTACAATCTTCAGGACGTCGACTTGATGCGGCGCATCGAAGAGAAGACCGGCTACTGCGAGCTGCTGTACGCCATCGGGCACGCGTGCAATACGCTCCCCGACTCGCGGGGGATGCAGGGGACGCACTACGTCGAGGGCTACTTGCTGAAGCGCGCGGCGGCGGCCGGGATCCGCTTCCCGTCGCTGTGGAAGCCTCGCGACGTGAAGACGTTCGACGGCGCCTTCGTGCTCGAACCGACCAGGAAGGGGATCCTTCGAAACGTCCACGTGGCCGACTTTTCGGGCATGTACCCGAGCATCATTCAGACGTGGAACATTTCGCCGGACACGTACGAAGAGGGGTGCAAGGCGGACGCCGCCGGGAACGTCTCGTCGGCGTGGGCCTTCGATAAGAACTGGACGCGTCCGGCTGACGTGTGCGCCGTGCCTGGTGGGGCGTGCTTCCGGACGGGAACGGTCGGGCTCGTGCCGGACGCGGTCACCGAACTGAAGCGGCTCAGGAAAGAATGGGCGGTGCGGAAGGCGCAAGCCGTCCCGGGAACCGACGCGGCGAAGGACGCCGAGCGGAAGTCGAACGCGTACAAGGTGGCCGCGAACACGTTCTACGGCGTGCTCGGGGCGCCGTCGTCGCGGTTCTATCACGAGGCGGTCGCGTCGGGCGTGACGGCGGCGGGGCGCTGGCTGATTTCCGAGACGATCAAAGCGGCTGAGGCTCGCGGGTGGGCGGTGATCTACGCCGACACCGATTCGATCTTTGTGTCGGACGTGAGTGAAAGCGAGTTCGGGCGATTCGTCGATTGGCTGAACGCCGAGCACTACCCGAAGCTGCTGAAGGCGCTCGGGTGCGTGAGGAACGAGATTCAGATCGCGTATGAGAAAGCATTTGATCGGATCATCCTCATTCGGAAGAAGCGCTACGCGGGGCGCTTCAGTCACTACAAGGGGACGCGCGCCGAGGCCGATTCGAAACCCGAGATCAAGGGGCTGGAGTTCAAGCGCGGCGACTCGACGCGGCTCGCTCGCGATTTGCAGCATCGGGTCGTGATGATGATCCTCGACGGCTGCGAAGACACCGACGCGGTGCATCGCGTGATCGTGGAAGCTCGCGACCACGTTCTGACGGGCGATCTCCCGATGCGTGATTTCGAGCTGAGCAAGTCGCTCAGCAAGCCGCTAGAAGACTACGCGCAACGAACCTCGTCGACGGGGAAGGCGATCTCTCGACCGACCCACGTGGAGATCGGTGCGCTCTTGAAAGCTCGAGGCGAGCCGGTGCGGGAGGGATCTCGGATCTCGTACGTCGTGACCGACGGGTCGGCGTCGCCGATGGTGGCGATCCCGAGTTGCGACTACACGCCGGGCGTCGAAGATCGGCACTACCTGTGGGAGAACCAGGTTTGGCCGCCGACGCTGCGCGTTCTGGAGGCGGCGTTCCCTGAGGTGAAGTGGTCGGCGATGTACAGCCGGACACGACCGACGCGGTATCTTTCAAACACTAGGCGGACCGCGAAGGTCCCGCCGGAAGGGCAGCTGGCGTTCTTATGAGTTCGACGAGCAGGAAGAAGAGCGACGCGGTGACGTCGCTCGACCAATACCACACGCAGCCCGAGTTGGCGGCCGCTGCGATGCGGCAAGCCGCCGCCGATGGCTTCATTTCGCCCGATGCTGGCTACCGGCTGCTCGAGCCATCGGTCGGCGCGTGGGCGTGGGTCAAGGCGGCGATTGCCATCGGCTGGGACCCGGAAGGGATCTGCGCCGTCGATAAGGATCCGTCCGTCGCGCTGTTCAAGCCGCCGGGTGTTCTCGCTGAGAACGTTCACGCCGGCGTCGACTTCGTCGAAGATGAGCGCGTGCCGGAACTGGTCGGGCGGCCCGATCTGATTGTCGGCAACCCGCCCTACGGGAACGCGACGCCTCACATTGCGCGAGCGCTCTCGATCCTTCGGCCGGGCGGTGTCCTGATTCAGCTACTTCGCGACGGCTACTTCGCCGCCGAGATGAAGAACGGCGAACCCGGGATCCTCGGCTCGCGGCGGGATTGGCTGTGGGGGCGCGGGATCGAGTCCCGACCGATCCACACGTACCTGGTGAGTCCCCGGCCGTCGTTCACGGGGACGGGGCAAGATTCGGCGACGTACGTCGTCGCCGTGTGGCGCCGAGCGCCGAGTTACACGACTACGCAGTCACTGTTGACCTGGGAGAAAAATCGAAATGCGAAGTAGATCAGCTGGCAATGTGAAGACCCCGAGCGAAGCGCCGACCCCGGCGCCGGTACCCGAAGCGAAAGCGGCGCCGGCGTACCGTTCGCGATCGCAGGCGAAGGCGGCGACCGAGCGGCTACCCTTCGAAGAAGTGCCGGCGGAAGCCAAGCCGGCCGAGCCGGTCGCGGCGAAGTCGGAAGCTAAGCCGGCGCTGACGTCGAACGACGAAGTCGATAAGTTCATTGGCGATATGCCGGCGCTGTCGAGCGGCTACGCGTCGATCGTCCGTACCACGTTCACGCTCCCCGACCCCGACGTGGTCGCTCGCGAGATCGAGGCCGAGCTGGCACCCATTCGCCCGAGTCGGTCCGATCGCGGGGAACTGGTCGACGCGCTCGACCGGATACAGGACGTCGCCCGGCGCGCGGCGCAGCTTCACCTAAACGCGAAGCTCGCCGTGCTCAGCTATGAGATCGACGCGCGGGTCGTTCTCGGCGCGATGCGGGAGAACGCGAACGCGCGGCTACAGCGCGACAAGGCGGCCGGACTGCGGAGCAAGGCGATCACGGACGCCGACATCGAATCGCAGATGGCGACCGCTCACCCCGACGAATACCGGCAGATCGTCACCGACCTGGAACGGGCGAAGCTGTCGGTGCGGTATCTCGAAGCTATCAGTGAGCGAGCTGTCGACCGGGCGCGGGACTTGCGCTCGATCATCGCGGCTGCCCCTTGAGACTACGGACACAACGGAACCCTACGGAATACGAAAAATGGCACGAATGACGACGAACGACGTTGACGACTTTTTGAACCACGACGGCGGGGGCGGCGATCGGAAGAGCGCCTTCCTCTCGGGCAAGTGGAAGGAAGACCAGAAGATCCGGGTGTGGCTTCATCCGCGGGCTGTACCCGTTCCCCTGTGGTCGATTCAGTTCCCCATGGTTCGGACCGATTCGGAGAACGGATCGCGCAAGATGCGGACGCTCCGCTGGCGCTCCCTCGAATCCGAGGACGTGCTGAAGCAGGGGTACCGACGCGACTCAGCCGGTCGCTTGTACGCCGACCCGGTGGTCGATCCGTTCTCGCTGCTGTACGTCGTTCTCAGCGACGCCATCGACGCGGGTGAGATCGAGTGGACCGACGAGATCTTCCGGTTCGAGGCGGACGAAGAAGAGCGCGTGATCCATGCCGGTGGCTACTGCGGGATGTTCGGCAACCGCAATATGACGACCGAGCAAAAGCGCCAGCTTCGCAAGGCGGGCATCCGGCTTGATGAAGCGTGGCGCGAGAACTGTACCCCGCGGTTGCAGTACATCTTCCGTGTGGTTCAGGACGCGCGGCCCGAAGAGGGTTGCATGATTGCCGTCGAGACCAAGTCGCTCGGGGACGCGGTCAAGAAGGTGATCCGGGACGAGATCGAAGAGCACGGCAAAGCGAAGGGGTCGCCGTTCGAGACGCCGTACGCGATCCGCTGGTCGTACGACGAGAATGCTCAGATGAACGCCAAGTACTCGGCAAAGGCGATGCGAAGCGTCGAGCTGACCGACGAGATCGCGGCGCTCTTGGAAGAAGATCCGACGCCGATCGACGACCTGCTGAAGCGTGGGAACGTGGCCGAGTTGCGGGAGCTGTTCGAGTCCAGTTGGGTCGCCGACTTCCAACCCGATTGGGGCGCCATCTTCTCGGCGGCCGAGGCACTCGGGGACGACGAGCCGGAAGAAGAGCCGGCTCGCGATCCGGGCGATCGTCGCCCGCGGGACCGGGAGCGACAGCGGGAGGCGGCAAAGCAGCGGACGGCCAAGCCGGCTCGCCGGTCTCGTGATGATGACGACGAAGACGACGAAGACGAGAAGCCCGCCAAGCCGGCCGCGAAACCTGCGGCCAAGCCGGTAGCCAAGCCGGCCGCGAAACCAGCGGCCAAGCCGGCAGCCAAGAAACCCGAGCCGGCGGAAGACGACGACGGGATGGTGCTGTGCGACAACTGTCGAACGGTTCAGCCGATCGACGAGCTTGTGTGCGGCCACTGCAGGCAAGAGTACGACGCCAACGGGACGGTCGTGAAAGCGGGCGATCCGAAGAAGTACGTTTCACCGGACGGTATCGATCTCTAATGGGTCGAAGTGCAAAGGGGGCGGCGAAGGTCGCCCCCGTGGCCGATGTGGCGCCGGTGAGCGGCGCCGACCGGGCGCGCGGAAACCGCGCCCGCCTCGCCCAAATGGCTTCCCTGGAGTTTGCCGATTTCAAGCCGGCGGCCGAGGTGCTGCGGGTGGTGGAAGCTGTGCCGACGATCTTCCCCTGGTACGACGCGGTCACGGGCGTCGGGGGTCACCCGATCTCCCGGTTCACGTTGCTCCACGGACCGAGCAACGAAGGGAAGACCGAGTTCGCCCTGGGGCTCGGTCGCTCGTTCCTCGAGCGGGATCATTTCTTCGGGCTGATAGATGCGGAGCGGACGACGACCTCGACGTGGATCCGGAAGCTGTTAGGCGACGCCGCCGACCATCCCGGGTTCAAGGCGCTCGACGTCGGGACCTATGAGCAGGTGCGCGGCGCTGTTCGCGACTACTGCGACAGGATCGCCAACGCTCGCGAGAAGGGCGCGATCCCGCCGGATACGACGGCGCTGCTCGTGCTCGATTCGATCCGGAAGCTAGTCCCGAAGAAGCTGTGGGACGAACTCGCGAAGGCGACGAAGGCGGACGCCGACGACGGGAAAGCGAAGGGGCGCCGAGGCAAGGCCCCCCCGGGCATTGATGGCATCGGCGGCCGAGCCGGTCAGATCAAGGCGGCGATGAACGCGGCGTGGGTCGACGAGCTGATACCGCTCCTCGCGAACTCTCGGGTCGCGATGGTGGTGATCGCTCGTGAGACCGAAGACGCCGAGGCGGATCCGTGGGACCGGCGCCAGTGGAAGATCGGCGGCGGGTCGGCGCTGTACTACGAAGCGAGCCTGGATCTTCGGATCTCGCGTGCCTTCGTGCTCGACGAGAAGAAGCAGGTAGCAGAGGACCACCGGATCGACGTGTGGAAAACGAAGGTTGCCGAGAAGGAAGACAGCGTCCCGCGGGCTCACTACTACTCGCGGATCGGGAAGGAGCCGCCGTTCGGGTTCGACACCCATCGCGACTACCTGATGTTCGGGGTCGACTACGGCGCCGTTCAGCAGGCGGGCAGCTGGTTCAAGCTGGCCGACGGTGCGAAGTTAGGGCATGGGGTCGAGAACGCGATCGCTGCTCTTCGGAAGGACGCGGGGCTGTATGCCTCGCTTGTGCGCGATTGCCGCGCAGTGATCGACCGGACGCGCGAAACGTCCGATCTGCTCTAAGGGGAACCGATGATCGTTTTAGTAACAGGTGATTGGCACGCGGACGCTCAGATCGCGGGGCATCGCCGAACGCGGGAAGTCGCGGACGCTGCGAGGGCGTTCGTCGATCGGGCGGTCGAGCTGCTACAGGAAGGCCGATCGGTCGGCGTGCTCGTGCTCGGGGATATGAGCGACCCCGTCCCGCCGAGGTGCTGGCGAGCGCTTCAGGTGGTGGGGAAGGCGATGAAGAGGCTCGACGAGTTCAAGATCCCGAGTCTCTGGCTGACGGGGAACCACGACATCGAAGACGACGGGCACGGCTCGCACTCACTGCTTCCACTGAAGCCGGGGCTGCGATACGGGCAGATCGCCGACGTCGACGGGATCTATCAGCTCGGGGAGCTGTCGATCCTATGCTTGCCATACGTCGGGCGGGCTCAGTCCTACGATCCCGATCTCACGGTCCGAAGCGAGGCGGGGCATCACGTCGCGGCGATCGCCGGGCACTTGATGATCGAGGGGATCGGGCCCGGTTCCGAGTCTGACGAGTTCGCTCGTGGGCGGGATGTGTTCCTCCCGACAGCGGCGATCGCCGAAGTGTTCCCGGGGCGCCCCGTGTTTAACGGGCACTACCACAAGCGCCAGACGTTCAACGGCGTCGAGATCCCGGGCTCGCTCATTCGCCTCACGCTCGGGGAAGTCGAGAACCGACCGGTATGGTTGGAGGTGGAGCTGTGACGCGGTTCCGTTCAGCGGCGAAGGCGCCGAAGGCGGCCGGCCCGGCTGTTGTCGAGGTCCCGGTCCCCGACTCAGTCCACGCGCCGCTCGTGGTGATCCGCGGTACCGATCCGATCTGGTCGAAGGATGCCGACGCGGTGAGCGATTGGGCCGTCGAGAACGCGGGGTCGATCGTGTGGCTCGAGCCGCCTCCCGATTATGACGCCGGGTGGGTGGTCGATGCGCTGGCTCGGGGCGGCTGCGCCGTGAAGCAGATCGCCGCCCGGAAGCCGGATCGGGTGGTTCCCGAAGCAGTGGCCGAGGTGGCAGCGCCGTCGAACGCCAGCATCCGCGAGGTGGTCGGTGAGCTGTGTGACGGTCGCGAAGTGCCGGCGTCGATTCGCGACGCTGTGCGTGAGTATTGTTTCAGCGTGCTAGGAAGTGAGGGGGCGTGATCGTCGTCGGGCTGAGAATGAAGAACTGGGGACGGTTCCGGGGCGTTCACGAGTTGGACCTGGGGCCGGGTGTGTGGGGCATCGTCGCGCAGGACACGGCCGATCCTCGTGCCAGCAACTGGCGCGGGAAGTCGTCGCTACTGTGGGCGATCCGGTGGGCGCTGTTCGGCGAGCTGCCGGAAGCGTGGGACACGATCGACGCTGCGATCTCGCACGGTGAGACCGAGATGAGCGTCGATGTCGAGCTGAGCGACGGGTCGTTGATCACGCGCTCACGGTCGCGGGGAAAGGCGGTTCAGCTGCTCGCCACGATCCCGACGGTCGACGGGGAACGCGACTACATCGGCGACGCGGCGCAGGCCGAGATCTTGACCACGATCGGGATCGGATCGCGCGACTTCGCGGCGACGTGTTGGGTGACTCAGCGGCAATCGGCCGCTTTCATCCTGGCGACGCCGGCGGATCGAACGGCGATGGTGACGGCGTGGCTCGCGCTCGAACCACTGGTCGCGGCGGCCAAGCGGGCGAGCTCGGGTCTCGTGACGGCTGAGAACGACGCAGCGATCGCGCGGCGTATTGCGCAAGAATCGCGCGGCGAGATTCAGGACGTCGTGGAGGCGGATCTGGAGAATGCGGTCGCAATCGCTGAGCGCGCGATCGCGGACGCTCGAACGGCGCACGATCGCGCTCGATCGGCTCGCGACGCATGGGCGCGATGGGAAGAGTCGAAGCGCGCCGAGCAACGGCTAGCAGTCGCCCAGGCCGAGTTGGCGAGCGTTACGGCACGACCGCCGGCAGCGTCGGACGCGTCGAAGGTGGCGGCCGCCGTGGCCGAGGCGGACCGGACGCGCGTCGCGGCTGAGCAAGAGCGCCGCGAGGTGGAACGACTTCGGGCGCTCGTACGCGGTGAGTTCGACGGGCGCTGTCCGGTGATGTGCACGGAATGCCCATCGGCTGGCATTGTGCGCGCGTCTACCGATGCAGCGGCCGAGGCGGCGTCGGCTGCTGAAAAGCGCTTCAGATTGGCGAAGGGGCGGCACGACGACGCGCTCGCGAAGATGCGGGCCGAGCAGTCGGCGGCGGCCGCGTGGAAAGCGTGGGCGAGCGAGGTGGAGCGGCGGACGACAGCGGTCGACGTTCTGCGCGCCAGCATTCGGCCGCCCGAAGATGAGCCGGCGCAGATCGAGCAGGTTCCCGACTTGGGGCTGCTGGGCGCTGAGCTCGAACGAGCGACGGGAGCGCTTCGAAGGTTCCGACACGTCCGCGGGGTGATCGAAGCGCGGGACGCCGACGCTGAAGCCGCCGGACGACGCGCCGAGGTTTCGCGGCACGCGGCGAGGATCCTCGGTCGCGGCGGGGCTCAGCGGAAGATCGCGATCTCGGCGCTTGGTTCGATCGCGGCGATGGCGAACGAGACGCTCACGGGGGCGGGTATCGATCTCGGCGTCGGGCTGGTCTACGGGCGCGAGCAACAGGGGCTGGCCGACGTCTGCGATTGCGGGTGCGCGTTCCCCAAGTCGGCGCGTGCGAAGGTCTGCGATCGCTGCGGTGCTGCTCGTGGTCCGAAGCGCGACGATCGGCTCTACGTCGAGATGTCGTCGCGGTCGGGCGCTGCCGAAGATCTGGCGGGTGTGGCGATTCAGCTCGCCGCCGGTCGCTGGCTGCGAGCGGCTCGGGGTGCTCGTTGGGATTCGGTGATCCTCGACGAGCCGTTCGGAGCGCTCGACGAAGCGAACCGGTCGGCGTTCGCCGGGGCGGTCGCCGGTCTCGCTCGCCGCGGGTGGGGGCAGGCGTTCGTCGTCGCCCATTCGCCCGACGTGATGCAGGCGCTACCGCATCGGATCGTGATCACGAGTTCGGGCAAGTGGTCGAGCGCCGAGGTCGAGTGATGGGGCGGGCATCGAAAACGAAGGGCAGCGTGGGCGAGATCGAGGTTCGCGATCTGCTGCGAGAGTGGTGGTCGCCGGTAGAACCAGAGACCAAGATCGTACGGACGCCGGCGAGCGGCGGGTGGAATGCTTCCGCTGAGTTCGCGGCGTCCGGCGATCTGATGGTGTCGCCGGGATCCGCTTTTCCCTTCTCAGTTGAGGTGAAGCGGCGCGAGGGCTGGTCGCCGGTGAACCTGTTCGCCGGCCGCGCGTCACCGGTCTGGCAATGGTGGGCGCAAGCGTGCCGCGATGCTGAGAAGATCGGGCGGCGGCCGCTGTTGTGGGTGCGGCGATCCCGAGCCGAGTGGATCGTCGTGGTCTCGCGAGAAGACGCTGAGCGGGTCGGGTTCTGCGGGGTGAAAGCGCCGCGCCACATTTGGGACGCTCACGGGGCGGGGGTCGAGCCGGTGATCGTGTTCGGCTGGCTCTTCCTCGAAACCGATCCGCGAGCGTGGATCCGGAGGACGGCGTGAGGCTTCTCACGAGGATCCGGCGACTGCTGCGCCGAGCGGTCGACGTGGCGGCTCGGCGGACGTACGAAGGCCCGGCGGTCCCGCAACGGCTCGCCGACGAGTTGTTTGTTTGGTCGGCGCTTCACCCCGACGAGCCGCGCGAGCGAGTGATCGCCTATGCGGTCTGGCTGGTCGAGTCGGCGTATCGCGACGGGTTCTCGCGCGGCTACGTGTGGGGGGCTCGGGACTGGAAGACGAGTGGCGGCGAGCCGGACGCCGCCTTCCACGCAAGCGAGCGAAGCGCCGACGTGGCTCGGCTGATTTCGGATGGTCGCGACAGGCACGACGCATTGTCGGCGCTGTCGCCAGAAGAGCGGGCGATCGTTGTCCGCGAGGTATCTAGGGGCGGAAGGATCTTACGATGAAGACGGAAGCGAACAACGCGATCGTGTCACTGGTGTCGTTCTACGCGAGCGAACTGAACGAAGCGCGAACCGAGATCGAGCGCGAGTCGTCGGCGCGCGCGTACGCCGATCGGCGGGTCGACGAACTGAGCGAGATCATCCGAACCGGGAAGGCGGAGAACGCTCGACTCGTTCAGCGGGTGACTGAACTGGAGGGGTCGCTGGCTACAGCCGAGACCCGGACCAAGTCGGCCGAGCATATCGCCGACCGACTGAACCACGGGTTCGAGGTTCAGAACGAGGAACGTCGGCGCCTACTTTGCGAGATCGAATCGATGCGTCGAGACGTGGAACGCGCGCGCGCCGCCCCTCCTCGCCGCCGCCTTGAGATCTTGGACGAGATGATCGAGAACTGGTCGGAAGACTGCGACGACGAATGACCGAATACCGGCCCGTATTCGCCCCCCACGTGCGGGGGGACTACTCCCCGCGATGGGAGGACGGCGAGCGCGTCGAACAGCGCTGGAGCGCCGTGTGTGAGCGCTGCGGGGATGAGTACCGCGGCGTGTGTGAAACCGGGCAGCCGAAGCGGCGGATCGAAAGGTTCGCCGTTCTGCATTTGCACGCCGAGCGTTAACGTCGAATCGCGTAGACGTTACGCCGGACGCCGTATCTCGTGTGCATGACGATTGCAGAGATCTTCGCGGCCGACGGCCCGATCGCGCGACAGGTGGGCGCGGGGTACCAGTGCCGAACCGGTCAGATCGACATGAGTCTCGCGGTCAACGCTGCGATCGAGTCCGGCGAGTGCCTGGTCGTCGAAGCGCCGACGGGTTGCCACGCAAAGGGTCAGCCGATCCTGATGGCCGACGGATCGATCAAGCTGGTCGAGGATGTTCAGGTGGGCGACTACCTGGCGGCACCCTACGGGGAACGTCGCCGCGTCCTGGCGCTGGCCCGTGGTCGGCAAGAGATGGTCGACGTCGTGCCTGTGAAGGGCGACCGCTGGCGGGTCAACCTGGACCACATTCTCACGCTCGTTCGGACCGATCGCGGGACGCTGGTCGACGTGAGCGTCCGCGAGTATCTCGGGTGGAGTAAGACGCAGAAGCATCTTTACAAGCTGTTTCGCGAGGAGGTTCCCGCCTTCGACGGGGAGGCGGCTGTCGACCAGTTGCCGATCGATCCGTACTTCCTCGGCAGGACGCTGCCGATCGAGTGTGATGAAAAGTGCATCCCGTCGGCGTATCTGACGGCCGAGTGGTCAGCGCGGTCGGCGATGCTGTCGGGGCTTCTCGACACGGCGGGGCGGTCGACCGGATCGGGTTATGACTTCGTCTCGAAGTCTCGGACGCTTTCCGACGGCGTGGCGTTCCTGGCGAGGAGCCTCGGACTCGCGGCGTACGTTCAGACGGGTGCGGGGGGAACCGACTGGCGGGTGTCCATTTCTGGGCATACGGATCGCATCCTGTGCCGTTTCTCCCGCAAGATCGCGCCGGCTCGTCGACAGGTGATGAACGCGCTACGAACCGGGTTCAGCATCGAACGACCGGGCGTCGTGTCCGCGTACTACGGGTTCTCGCTCGACGGCGACGGTCGCTTTCTATTGGGTGACTTCACGGTCACGCACAACACGGGAAAGTCGGCCGCATATCTCGTGCCGGCGATCCTGGCGACGACGGGCGCGAAGCGGAAGCGGACTGTGGTCGTGACGGCGAACATCGCGCTACAGGAACAGCTGATCACGAAGGACCTTCCCGCGCTGGAAGCCGCGCTAGGGATCCCGGTCCGGTACGCCATCGCCAAGGGGATCGGGAACTACCTATGCCGCGCCGGCTGGGAGACGGTCGAAGCTGATCTTCTCATGGGCGGTGTGTGGGATCGGGACGAAGACGCCGGCGAGTCGCTGCGCGTGTGGGCTCAGACGACGACCGACGGCGACCTGTCGACGCTCGACGTCGAGCTACCGACGCGGCTGAAGGCGGCGGTCACGAGCACGTCGGAAGATTGTCCCGGGAAGAAGTGCGAGCACTATGAAGCATGTTGGGGGATGAGCGCCCGCAAAGCAGCCGCGAACGCTGACGTGGTCGTGACGAACTATCATCTATTCTTCATCGATCTCATGCTGAAGCGCGCCGAGGCGGGGGGCGTGCTCCCGCCCTACGACGTGGTGATCCTCGACGAGTGCTTTGTCGCAGGAACTCGGATTGGGTCGGTGCCGATCGAAAACATCCGAGTCGGCGACGTGGTCCAGTCCTACGATGAAGAGAGCGGGACGTTCGTTAGCAGGCGAGTCGTTCGGCTTTACCGATCGAAACCGTCGGCGCTCGTTCGGGTTACGATCGGTGGTCGGAAGATCATTTGCACGCCGAATCACCCTTTCATGACGCCGAACGGGTGGTCGCCGATAGTGTCTGTCAATATCGGCGACCACGTGCTAGTCGCTGGGAATGAGGACGCTGAAGCGTTGCCAGAACGCAGCGAAACGACCGACGACATTTATCGCGATGCCTTGCGAGGTGTGCGGAGCCGAAGTACGGGGGACGTTAACTCAGATGGCGAACGAGCGGCGATCGGGCCGGGCGTTTTGTTGCAAGGCTCACCTAAGAGAGTGGCGGATGAAGACGTATCCGCCGAAGCGTGTCCTGATGAACTGTCGGGTCTGTGGGGAGCCGGTCACTCTTACCGGGAAGCGGCGGGACGAAGCGGAACGAAGAGGGCGCGTGTACTGCTCGAAGGAGCACGCCAAGCAATCGGCGAGCGAGGCGCTATCTCAGAGAGTCATGCGCCCGGAAGTCGCGGCGATACATTCTCGGCGTATGCGGGATGCAAATCCGATGAGAGATCCTGCGACGGTCGAGAAGCAGCGGAAGACGCTGAAGGAGATCGGCCATTCGCCAAAGATTCGTGGCGGGAATGGGACGGGGGCGACGATTCCTCAGAAGCTGTTGTCGGATGCTCTCGGCTGGCAATGCGAAGTAGTGGTCCCGACGACTGCGAAACGAACGACCGGCGTACCGACCCATTACAAAGTCGACATCGCGAATCGCGATCTGATGATTGCGATCGAAGTGGATGGGATGTCTCACAATCGGCGTGCAACGAGAGCGGCCGACGAACGGAAGACGGCGTTCCTCACTTCGCGCGGGTGGACTGTATTGAGATTCTTGAACCGGGAAGTGACGGACAATTTGGAGGGCTGTGTCAGGGAGGTGTCGTCTACAATTTCGAGGTTGAAGGAACGCATACCTACATCGCCGAAGGGTGCGTAGTTCACAACTGTCATGAGGCCGCCGACATCGGTCGCTCGTTCTTCGGTTGGACGCTGTCGCTATTCGGCGTTCGCAAGGCGGTGAAGTACCTCGCCCCTCGCGAGCAGAATCAGGTGCTGAAGAGCGCCGAGAGGTTCTTTCGCAGTCTCGCCGACGACCGGAAGCGTCCGCGGGTGTCGCTGCCCGGCGAGGTGGTCGCGGGCGAGTTCGCCGCCGAAATGCGCCGAGCGGCTGTCGAGCTGTTCCGCGTGATGTGCGGCGAGGAGAACCCGATCCTCGCCGATAAGATGCGACGGGGCGGCGAGTCGCTGAACGAATACGCCGACCGGGCTGAAGAGGCCGAGCAACTAGCGACGACCGAATCGGTCTACTTCGTCGAGATGCCGCCGCCCGATTCGCAAGCGCTCCCGTCGCTCGTGATGAAGCCGAGGAGCATCGCCGAAACGCTGCGGTCGATGCTGTGGGACGACGCTGATCTGTCGGTGATCGGAACATCGGCGACGCTGACGACGGGGAACGGATCGTTCTCGTTCATCACGGGCGAGATCGGGTGCGAGGTGGCCGCGACGCTGCGCGTCCCGTCGCCGTTCGATCATCACGGCCGGGCGGCGATCGTGGTCCCTCGAAAGCTCGCGCCGCCGAGCCACGCCGACTTCCGTGAAGACGTGGGCGAGGTGCTCGTCGAAGCTGTGCGGACGGCGCGCGGGCGCACGCTGGCGCTCTTCACCAGTTGGGACGGGCTCCGCTCAGCCGAGGCCGCACTGCGAGCCGCTCGCCTCCCCTATCCGATCCTCGTGCAAGGTCAGCGGCCTAGGACGCAGTTGATCCGCGAGTTCCGCGAGGTGACCGATTCCGTTCTGCTCGGCGTGTCGTCGATGTGGGCCGGTGTCGACATCCCGGGCGAGTCGCTGTCGTGCGTGCTGATTGACAAGCTACCCTTCGACCGTCCCGACGACCCGATCGTCGAAGCGGTGCGAGAGTCGGATCCGAATGGGTGGTGGCCGCGCTACGTGCTGCCGAGGAGCATCATCGAATTTCGCCAAGGGTTCGGGCGGCTCATTCGGCGAGCGACCGATCGGGGCGTGGTGATCTGCTGCGACGTGCGGCTGGTCGAGAAGGGGTACGGCAAGCAATACCTGAAGTCTCTACCGCCGGGGGTCGAGCTGCATCGCGCGATTGCGGACATCGCGCCGATCTTGGCGTAGTCTGCGCGGATGGTAGCGATCAATTTCGAGGAACAGCGGGGAGCGTTTCGGCGTGCCTATGTGCGCCGATTCGGGACGGATCCGAACCAGGGCGAGGTGGACTGCGCCGTCGGCGTTGCCACGCTGGAAACGCAGTGCGGGCTCGGCTGGAAAGGAGCGGGAGCCGGCTCGCGCAACCTAGGGGCGATTCAGTGCGGGTCGTCGTGGAAGGGCGCGAAGTTCACTTATCAGGACACGCACCCGAACAAAGACGGAACCTCGACGCTGTACAAGGTCGACTTCCGTTCCTATCCGGATTGGGACGCCGCGTGGGACGACTACGTCGCCGTGGTCTACGTGAACCGTGGGCGGTCGCGGGTGCGGATGGCGGCGGCGTGTGGTGACGTCCGCGGCGTGTCGGAAGATCTCTACCGGTCCGGCTACTACGAAGGATTCGGGGCGACCGCCGAGGAGCGGGTCGCGAATCACTTTCGATCGCTGACTCGGGCGATCGCGAGGGCGCGGAACCAGACGATCAAGATCGAGCGCATGCGTGCCGAGGGACTTCCCGACCTGCGACGCGGCGACTCGCCGCTGAACGGCAAGGGGGCGGCGGTCTGGCTACTTCAGCTCGAGCTCGCGATTCCCGCCGACGAGATCTTCGGCAAGGGTACCGAGCAAGCGGTGAAGTCGGCGCAGGCCCTGTTCGCGCTCCCGGCGACGGGAGTGGCCGATGCTCGCACGTGGGCGGCCCTGCTGAACGATTCGCGCCCCGTCGGCTGACTACCGAGGCGGCAACGTCGAATCGCGTAGACGTTGCCGCGCGTGCGGTATCTCGGGGGGCATGAGATACACGGGTGAAGTGAATCTAGGCGACGAGCTGACGGTCTTAGGCGCTGAGCTGTCGGACGCCGTCGTTCGGGCGATCACTGGCCATTGCCGAGGGGCGGCCGATCGCGGGGTGGGCGGCGTGCTGTGGGGTCGCTATTCGGAAGATTCGAAGACGTGCCACGTCGAGACGGCCGACGTCGTGATGGTGACGGGCTGTGAGGGGATCTCGGGGATCGAGGTTCCTCCCGACACGGTCGCGCTGCTCGCCGTCGGTTACTGGCCCGACTCCTACTTCGTGGGCCACTGGCACTACCACGCCGACGGGCTGACCGATCTCCACGCGATCGACGTCGAGTCGATCCTAGAAACGGCGCGCGACCCGGGTTCGCAGTGCCTCACGCCGATCCACGTTCTCGCGTACCGGGAGTTCCTCCCCGGGCGTCCGGATGAGCTGGCGATCGGTATCCGGGTGTTCGTCGCGACGGCGACGCAGGACGGGTATATGGCGCACGTCGCCCCGATGAAGCAGGTGGGCGGATGAACGGCCGGTACCGGTGCACGGAATGTGAAGCCCGCTTCGACGCGATCTTCGACGCCGAGTCGTTCGACGGGGAGCGTTGCCCGATGCACGACGGCGAGGTGCAGTGCGGCGGGGTGCTGGTACGGTGTCCGAAATGCGAGATGGTGCGCCCGCTCGGCTCATGCCCGGGCTGCAAGAAGGAACGAGAGAACCCATGCAAAGAGTGATTGTCGAATCGCCGTACAGCGGCGAAGTAGCTCGAAACGAAGTCTACGCGCGTCTTGCGCTCTTGGACTGCCTTGCCCGCGGCGAGTCGCCATACGCGTCGCACTTGCTCTTGACGCAAGTGCTCGACGACACCGATCCCATTCAGCGCGATCTCGGGATCCGCGCCGGGTTCGCGTGGCGCGAGGGAGCGACCCGAGTGTTCTACGTCGATTTCGGCTGGTCGACGGGGATGCTGAAGGCGGTGGACGATCTCCACCAAGCCGGGATCGATGACGTGGAGATCCGCCGGCTTCCGGTCGTCACAGTGGGGGCGTGCCGCGTGGCCGCTCACGTGCTGACTGAGCGGCTCTTACGCTGGGGAAGTACGCTAGCGTTCGATCACTACGGCGAGGCGTTCCGCGCCTACAAGTGCCACTACGAGGAAGCGGCGCTTCGCCTGGTCGAGACCGGGTCGAGCGATCTGGCGACCGAGCCGTTCAATGCACTCCCCGATCCGGTCGAGACTGATGGGGGCTGAGCGAGCGACTTCGCTGCTCGACGCCGAGCACTATCTCGGATCGAAGGGGGCCCGCTCTCGGTTGCTCGTCGAGCTTCCGGGGGCGGTGCTCACGTTCTCGGGACCGAGTTCTCGCCGGCTCCCGACCGATTGGCTGGAACTGTCGAGGTGGTGCATCGTCGAAGGGATCGGGTCGCAGATCTGGCGAGCGGCGCTGCCGGCGGTCCGCGCTGCCTTCCCGCTGGCGACTACGGTCGTTTCGTACAGCGACCCGAGCGTGGGACACGACGGGGCGCTCTATCGCGCGAGCGGCTGGATTTGGGCCCCTACGTGGCACGTCCTACGGCCGCCGCCCACAGGAGCCGGCATTCGCGGCGGGAAGCGACAGGCGGCCAAGCATCGGTGGATCTACCCGCTCGCCCCCGACGAGACGAGATCGTTGTTTCTGACGGTGAATGATGCTGCGCTGATTCGGCGCTTCCCCTACGCCGAGTTCCGGGAGCCGACTTGGCGACGCGGCGTGTACACCGACGAGCGGGCGGGAGCGTTCCGGCGGTGGTGTGAAGAGACGGGAACGACATACCGACGACCCGATCTGGACGGCGACACGGTCCCGGCGTAAGGTGTCCGGGTAGCTGTTCACGCTCTCATGGTCTGCGCCGCCCAGGTTGATCCCCTGGGCGGCGTTCTTTTGTCCGCTCCTACCCCGCTGCGGTATCTCTCGGGGCATGAGGATCCGACTACTGGGCGCCTTCGCGCCGTGGGAGAGAACGCTTGCCGCGGACACGTGGCGCGGGCTGCGCCTACCCTTGAACCCGAGCCGCGCCGCCTTCCTGGCGAGCGCCTATCACGACCCGACGTCGATCGCCGATCTCGTGCGCATCGGTTCCTTCCTAGCGCTGATCATCGCGACCGGACACCAGAGGACCCCGATCCTCCTCGCCTCCCCCCTCGCTACCTCCCGGGAGTATCTAGCAGCATGAGCCATATGCAACCCATTACTTCCCCCGTCCGACGTGTCCCCTGTACCCCGGGAACTGAGGTCGCTCAGATCCGAAAAGCGATCCTGATCCACGCTGCTTTCAAACACGTGAGAGCTCTCGCCGCTGTTGACTCGGGAGCCGTCCACGTCGTCTATGAGAGGCGCCCCGTTTAGCAACCGAAGGATCCTAGCAACTAGCAACCGATCAAGATCCTCCGACCCCCTTCTCTCTCACGTCTCCCCTAGACCTATGCCAAGACATCGAACCCGCGCCGCACTCCCCAACAAAGCCGCCGAAGGCGACCACAATCAGGGCGGCGCACTCTCGTACAGTCAAAGGCAATACAGAGCACGACTCAACAAGGCCAAAGTCGTCGAACAAGCGGAAGCCGACGCCATAGCTGAAGCACTCGCCGAAGAACTCCCCGACGTCACAGCTCGCGTGAAGCAAGCCGCCGAGCGACTCGGTTCAGCGAAGAAGCGGAAGCAAGAGACCACGTCGAGAGACGCGGATCGCGAGCCGCTAGCGGGCGAGAAGCTGAGCGAAGAAGCCGAAGAAACCAGCGCCGAGAACCGAGAAGAAACTGGCGAAGAAAACGGCGACGAAGACACCATGCCTACGGGGGGGTCAAAAAGGCCGAAAAAACCGCGGATCAATAGGCATCCTGGCGTCGTCGCGCCGCCTCCCGCCGAGCCTGCGACGCGTGTGATTCCGGACGGGATGCGCCCGCAGTACCTCGCGATTTTCAAGGCTGTGCACAACCTGCTGTCGGCCGGCATGACGCGCGACCGGGTGATCGAATCGGTGGGTCGGGAGTTCGCTCGCCTCGAACTGACGGACGACGAGATCGACGAGATCGTGACGCGGGTGCATCGGCGGTGGGTGGCGAACCTCGCGATCGATCTGCCCGTCGCGAAGGCGGCGCAAGTCGAGCGACTGATGCGGGACCTCGTGCGCATGCGCGCGCACAACCATCCGAACTACCTGGCGATCAACGCTCACGAAACGCTCGTTTCGAAGATCCTCGGAACGCAGCAGGCGATCCGGGTCGAGGTGTCCGCCGACGTGCGTGTGAGGCAGCAGATCCTCGCCGTCGTCTCGGGGCTCACTCAGGAAGAGCAGGATCGGATCATCGCTGAAGAGATGGGGCCGCCGCGGCTTCCGACGTCGAATCGCTGAGACGTTGCGCGGTATCTAGTGGGGGAGGTGACTGAATGAGCAAGGTGCCCGAGTATCACTTTCGGCAGACGGCCGAGCCGCTGCGGATCCGCTGCCGGAACTGCGACGAGTTCTTCCCGGCGAAGTCGATGGCGTGCTGGTACTGCGACAAGTGCCGGCGGCTGAAGTCGGCGGAGCGACGCGCGACGAAGCACCCCGCGACCGAAGACGGCTACCGATGGATCGTCGTCTGCAAGATCTGCGGGGAGAAGACGAAGGCTCAGCACCCGAAGCGCAAATGGTGCGACGCGTGCGCCGACTTGGGAGCGCGGGAGGCGAAGAACGCACGGCTGCGAAGACTCGCCGCCGAAGCTCGAACGATCCGACTGGTCGCGCCCAAGCCGCTCTACCCTCACACGTGCGAGTGCGGCTGCGCGTTCACCTCGCACTCGCCGCGCTCGCTGTACTGCGAGACGTGCGTGAAGAAGCGGAACACGCGCAAGAGTGAGCGGCATAAGAAGCGCGCCGCTGCTCGTCGGAAGGAAGCGGCCGCGGCTGCTCTCGCGGCGAAGCTGGCGGCCAACGCTGAGCAACTGGCGAAGGCGGAAGCGCCGACGGTCGAGAAGCCTGTGAAGCAACCGGCGCCGCCCAAGTCGCCCAAGCCGCCGAAGGAACCGAAGGCGAAGGTCGAGAAGACGCCCAAGCCGCCGAAGGAACCGAAGGAACCGAAGGCGAAGGTCGAGAAGCCGGCGTACGTTCCCGAGCCGCCGAGGAAGCCCGCCGGCGGGATGTGCCCCGTCTGCTACGACATGCCGCACGTGCGAGCCGCTGACGGCTGCCCGGGCTGCGGGGAGGCTCGGGTCGAACGGCAACCGGTGCGCGCGTCCTACAGCGGTAGCGGCTGCGGGCTGGCGCAGTTCCCGGCGGTGATGCGGTGACTGCCCTGTACGAGACTCAGCGCGGCGATCGCGTCGCAGTGTTCCGCAACCGCGGCGGGCGCGTGCTGCCGGGTGAGATCGTCTCGGCAACGCTCGACCACCGGGTCGTCCAGTTCGACGACGTGAACGGGAAGCGGGTCGTCGCCTTCCGCTGCTGGGACGGCATTGCTCGCGGGTCGAGACTCGCCGACGTGGATCCGTGGCGATGCGCTCCCGTCTCGGCGGTGAGCATCACACGGGCTCGCGAGATCCGGGTTCAGATCGGGGCGATGCTCGAGCCGCTCGACGTGGCGACGCTCGAGCAACTGCTAGCGACGCTCGCTGAGATCTTGCCCCCGTCGCGTTAACGTCGAATCGCGTAGACGTTACGGGTCGCGCGGTATCTCGGGGGCATGACGGACGAAGCAACAGGCGACGTGACTGGCTGGTCGGATTCGACCCCGATCGCTGGTTACACGCTGACATCTTGGCTTGTCGGGATGGCGCTACTAGCGGTCGACTCGACTCCTTACGACTGGCGGCCGTGGCGGTGGGTGGTGTCGGTTCGGACGTTTCACGGGTACTACCCGATCGCCACCGGTGGCGCTGACTCGTGTGAGGAGGCGAAGACGCTGGCGGTCGAATACGCTCACCGGCTAGCGGCTGAGATCTCGGCGGTGCTCGCATGACGGACGAAGTGATGTGGGTGAGGCACGACAGCGTCGATCGGGATGCTGAGTGCTACCGCGCCGGTGGGTTGCTGCTCGTGGTCGAGCCGGCCCGAGTCGCTGGCTTTGGGCGCCATTCGCGATGGTGCTGGCAGGTGCTCGTCTTCGACGACGACGGAAGCATGACGCTGGCCGATGGCGAGGCGAACGGACGCACGCCGGCGAAGGTGCACGCGATGCTGTGGGCCCGCGACTTCGCGGCGGCGATTCAAGAGGCGGTGACGTGATGGCTAATCGCATCCCCTTGCGGATCAACATCGGCTCGCACGAGTTCACGCGCGTCGGAAGCTCGAACCGCTGGCAGTCGCCGACGTGTCGCGGCGAGCTGCTGCGGAATCGGAACGGACACTGGCGATACACGGGCTCGCCGCTCATTCGCTACGCCGACTCGCCCACGTGGCACACGACTCCCGCGGACGCCTACGTCGGGAAGCTGCTCGACGATTCGCGCTGGCTGTATCGGACCTTCCACGCCGAGTGCGCGATTCTCGACCGCGAGATCGAGCAGGTTCGCGCCGTCGAAGGCACTCGTGCGGTATCTCGCTCGGTATGAGTCGAACGACAACGTACGAAGTCGAGATCTCGGGGGTCTCGTTCAAACTGATGCAGTACCCCGACGGCGCGCGGTCCTTCCACGTCGACGATGAGCAAGTCGAAGACGTGGAAGCGATCGCGTCGGACTTGGAAGAAGTGCTCTCGTGGATCCGGCCGCCTGCGAACAAGCGCCCGGGATTCATCGCCGCCCACAATCGCGCGGGAGTCGGGGAGCGATCTGGAGCCGTGTTCAAGCTGTTCGCCGATGGCGCCGACCATTCGATCGCGAGCATTGCGCGGGTCGTCGGGTGCACTCGGTCCGCGTCGGAGAAGGCGATCATCGGACTCGTGACGAAGGGGAAGCTCAGGAAGACGGGACCCGGGCTGTACGCTCTTGCGACTCGGGAGGCGGGCGAATGATGAACCCTGATCACTTGCCTCGCATCGCCGGCGCCTTTCCGACTCGGTTCGAGTTCGGCGTCCGAGGGCTGACGGTCGTGCTCTCGCAATGCGGGGAAGTCGGGTGGGTGGCTCGCCTTGCTCGCCCCGAGCCGCTTCGCTACCACGGGCTCGCCGCCGCTGTCGGTGAGTCGTACGGCACGACGCCGCAGGCGACTCTCGACACGTTCTCGGAGAAGCTATTCGCGCGCCTTGAGTTGCCGCCGGCGACGCCGTGCGACCCGATCGCCTACGTGAGCCACGGCGACGTCGTGGTGCTGAAGGAACAGATCGCCCGGCTGACGGCTCAGCTCGCCGAATGCGCTACCGTGGCGACGTGTGCCGTGTTGCCGAGTGAACCGCGAGGGGTCGGGTCCTACTACTGGTCGGAAGCCTACGCCGCGATCTATGAATGGCGCCGGGCGCGCGAAGAGAAGCCGACCGGCGAGCTACGCCAAGGGTTCGACATTCGGATCGACGACGTCGCGCTGGTCGTCCGACCACACGGGCATGTGCTGCCGGGCGTGCCGCGATTCCGCGCGACGCTCAGTGATGTCGACGAGCGATTCGCGGCGGATGGGACAACGCAGCGGCAAGCCGCTGAGCTAGTGCTGGATCTGGCGGTTCACGAAGGCGTCGGGACGATGGCCGCGATCGCTCGCCGAATGCGCGAGATACTGAACGAGAGAGGGGCGTTGCTATGAGTGACGAATCGAAAGCAGCGGCGTGGACGCGTGCCGCGGAACTGCTGTCGGCGGATCTGTCGATGAACCCGGATCTCGACGTGGAAGGCGAGCGGGTGCGGACGGTCGTGATCCCGCACTTGCGAGCGATGGCGGAGCGGATCCTCGAACGACAGCGCAAGGCGGGGCGTCGTCTCGGGATGACCGTGCTTTCGGTCCCGGCTGCTGAACCGCCGACCTACGGTGAGCTGCTGCGACAGCACCGACACGCTCGCGGCTACTCGCTGCCCTATGTGGCCGACATCATCGGCGTTCCCTGCGGGGAGCTGAGCGAGGTGGAGCACGCGCTGCGGGCCCCATTCGACGTCTCCACGACGCTTCGCTTCTGCGACGTGCTGTTTGGCGACGCCGTGGCGAAAGCGCTTCTCGTGGCCCGTGAGCGCGAGGGATGGCCATGAGGACGGCGACCGAATACGAGCGCGAGATGTACCACCGGCGCAAGGCGGCCGGCTGCTGTGTGCGATGCGGCGTCCCGGTCTCGTCGGGGACTAGGTGCCGGAAGCACTCGCTCGCCGGGAGTGCTCGAACGCTGCGAGCTCACCGGCGGAATCGAGAAGGGGGTCGCTGCCGCTGCGGTCGCGAGTCGGACGGCACTCATTCGACGTGTGAAGCGTGCCGCGTCTCGAATGCCGCCATTCAGCGCAACCGCTACGCCGAGCGGCTGGCGGCGGGTGTGTGCGTCGACTGTGAGGGTAAGCGAGACCGGGAGGGGGCTCGCTGCTCGACCTGCTGCGACATTCGCCAGACCGAGAAGCTCGTGCGTCGCGAGTTAACGTCGAATCGCGTAGACGTTACGCCGGACGCCGTATCTCTCGGGCATGACGGAACACAATCCGACGAATGATGAGAATCCGGCCGATCGCCTACGCGTGATCGGCGTAGTAGGCGACTGGCTCGGCTTCACACAACGAAAGCGAGTCGTCTACTACGACGAAGCGGTCGAGGTCGTGAGGGGGCTACGTGAGAAGCTGACGGCGACCGCTTCGGACTACGCGCGGCTGCGGGCGCACTTGATCCCACGCATTCGGGATAAGGTCCGCGAGAACCGGGCGCTACGTGCTCGGGTCGAGGAACTAGAGCTGCAAGGCGGCGTTCGGATCTTGACCGAGTCGAGCGATAGCCGGACGTCGGCAGTCTTCCACGCGGTGACCAAAGCGATCACGGAAGATCGGGCGCTGCGCGAGGAGCGGGATCGGCTACTGCTGCGCGTCGAAGAGATCGAGCGAAGTAACGGGATCGCAAAGTCAGCGCTGCGGGTCGAGATCGAGCGGCTCGGCTGTGAGCTGAAGAAAGCGAAGGATGAGATCGCTCGTCTGGAAAGCTGCGACCGGTCACTCGCTCGCGACTGTGGCGACAATCTCGAACACGCGAACGAGCGGGATCGCAAGGTTCGGCGCGAGCTGCTGATGTTCGCCGAACGTTGCGCCGCCATCCTCGGCAGCCGGTCGTCGCTGTCACTCGAACAGATCGTAGACCGAGTCGACTCGCTTCGTCGGGAGTGTGGCGTGCTGAGTAACGATCGGGATCGGCTGCGAAACGAGAACGACCAGTTGCGGGTGCAGCTCGCCGGTTGCCTGACAGCTGCCGAAGGTGTCGGTGCGCCGGTTCCGCGGGACGCCTACGGGTGGTCGGTCTCGTACCAGGCGGTCGTCGATCTTCGGTCGGAGCGCGATCGGCTGCGGGTGGCAATCGACACGCTCGAAAAGACGTCGCCCACGAGTAACGACGGCGAGACCGTCGAGCAGTTGGGGAAGCGACTTGCTCGCACTGAGCGCGATGTCGTCGACTTGATGAAGGTGATCGAACGAGTCAACAACGGGCCCCTCGCCGCGGTTCGTCGAAGAGTGGAAGCGCTCGAAGCGGCGGCCGGGATCGGCCGAGCCGATTCGGCTCGCAAGGTGGCGGTCGTGTTCGAATGGCGCGTCGATGGTTACTGTCTCAGCGTTGTCGCTGGCGAGCGGCTCGGATTCGTGGCGACCGTGTCCGACGTACGCCAGTGGTGGGCGCGTGCTTCGGCCGACTCTGCGAAGGATGCCTGCGCGAAGTGCCTCGAGGCATTTGCTGCGACCGGTGCACCGAGTGTCGCGGAAGTCGTGCGCAAGTTTTCCGAGAAGCTGAACGAGTTGGAGATCGCCCCGTGAGAGTGCTCGTCGAAGCGGTCGCCGTGGCCGCGGTTGTGTGGGGGCTCTTCGGGTTCGTCCTGTTCTCGTGGGACGTCCGCGGGTGGTCGACAGACGACCGGCTCGGTCTCGTGCTCTTCTCGGCGCTCGGGGTGTTCGTCATCACGACGTGGCGTGTGATTGGGAAGGCTACTAGCCGTGGCTGAGTGCCTACCGCCGTTCGAGCGCTTCGCGTGGTCGACTCGAGGGGAAGGTGTCGAGCGAGTCGACGTCGGGCGGTACGGTTCGTTCGTCGTGCGGGTGGTGATCGAGCAGTTCCCGGCGACGACCCCGTCGGCACTCGGTACCGTCCGGTTCGTGTGGTCGGGGGCGGATCTGAGAGTCGCCGAAGTGCGGCGCTACATCCCGCCGGCGAGCACGCTCAGCCAAGTCGATCCGCCGGACGCGTGGTGGAAGCGACCCCTCGACTCGGCTGAGATCGATCGGGCGATGCACGGCGTGCGGACGGCGATCGCCGAATGGATCGAGATGGTGGCGCCGATCCCCGATCTGCTCGGGAAGGTGCCGGTCGTCGAAGGGCCCGCCGACGCGCTGCGGTTCATTCGCGTCGTCCCTCGCGGGTAGCTGCTGAGAGAATCGGCCGGGTGAGTTACGTTTTAGTTGGCAACCATCCCACGGCTATGGGATGGTTCCTGAGTCGGAGGCGAACGACCCCGGCGAAAGGACGAACTCAGATGAACCTCACCGGCCGCATTCGCTTCCTAGGAAACACCGACGAGATCACGACCTGCGACTGCTGCGGCAAGTCGAACCTGAAGAGCACGGTCGCGATCGAGAACAACGGCGACGTGCTGCACTTCGGGACCACGTGTGCCGCTCGTGCCCTGGCGACGGACGCGGCGAGCGTTCGCAAAGCGGCGCGAGCGGCCGACGTCCGCAACGCTCGCGCCGCTGAGCTGGAAGCCTCCCGGGCGCTGTACGCGGCTCGCCTGGTCGCCGTCCGTACCCCGGGAACGTTCGAGCATGCGATGGCTCAGATCGTCGCCTACGCGACCCCGGTCGAGGAGCGAACGCTAGCCGACCTCGACGACGGCCGCCGCGCCTACTGCCGAACGATGATGATCGAAAACAGCGACGCGCCGGCGGTGTGGGCGAAGGGGCAAGCGATCCGAGAAGCTCGCCGGGTGGCGTGAACCTGTTCGGGTCAACGTCTACGCGATTCGACGTTGACCCGATCGCCGTATCTTTCGAGGGAGAAAGTATGACTGAGAAGCGATGTATGATGTGCAAGGGAGAGCGGCCGCCGGTCGAGCGGCTGTATTGCGAGCCGTGCCACCGGGCGCTCGAAGCGGAACACTGGTCGGCGGTCACGCTATCGGCGATCGACGGCGTGCTGCTCGAACTCAAGGGCTGCGCCGACTACGCCGACGACGTGCGGATGTACGCGCACACGAACACCGACCCGGTGCTTCGTGTCTTCGCTCGCCGCGGGTTGCTGCGGAAGCTCGAGCCGAACGAACCAGGGAACGGGAGCGTCCCGACGTACGTGCTGACTCGCAAAGGCGTGCGATTCGCCCGGCTGCTGAATGAGAAGCCGGACGCCGACGGGGTGGTCTACGTGCTGCGCCGGGTGGTCGACTTGGAAAGCGACCGGCTGCTCGGCGTCTTCACGACTCGGAAGCTAGCCGAGGGCGAGGCGGACGCGATGATCCGCGACTTGCCGCGGTGGCAAGTGTTCAGCGAGTGGGTGTGCGATGAATCCGGCGCGATGGTGCGCCGATGGGATGACGTGGCGTTTGTAGTGTCGAAGGAGATCGTCCGATGAACTGGTACGAGATAGGGCATGTGATGATCGCGGCGGTCGCCGTGGTGGGGATCGCGGGGGTCATAGCGGTCGAGGTGTGGCGTGTGAAGGCGCTGGCGAGTTGCGTCGAACCGCTCGTTCAGATCCTCGGATCTCGCAAGTCGGCGCCGCCCGATCCGAAGGTTGTCTACCTCGACGACCGCCGGGAGCATCGGGTTGGCAACGTGCGCTGCCATTGCGGCGCCGGGTGGGTTGCTGTGGCGCCGGTGGCGTGCGAGCGGCTTCAGTGTCCGAAGTGCGGCCAGATGACGCCGTGGGGGGACTCGTGAGCCGACAGCGTCCAGCCTACGACAAGCACGGGCGATTGTTCGTCGACTCGCCCCTCTTCGACATTCTCGCCGTGCTGTGCGGTGTGAAGCCGATCGCTCGCGTGCTCGGCTTCAGTCTGAAGGGGGTCTACTACACGCGGGAGCTGAGCGAGGATCAGCAAGCCGCGCTGCAAGAGTGGGCGGCGTACCGGGCGCTGCCGAACTGGTCTACCGGGTTCGGCGCCGTCGAAGCGGCCGACCTGCTCGTCGCGGCTGCCGTCGAGAATGGGAACATCGCGCCGCCTCCCGAGTCGCTGACTCGCTTTTGACAGGTAGACGACCACGAGTCGCCCCTGGGGTAGAAAGTGAGTCCTGGGGCATCCTGGCGCGATTGTCGGGGTGCCCTGCTAACGTCTCAGCGATTCGACGTCGGCGTGATAGGGTTCGCTCATGGCCGCGAACCCTCCCGTCAATACGAACACAGCCGCCCCCGACGCGACGAACATCACGGTAGCCGCCGAAGACATCGCCGGTGTCACGCACCCGCTCGTGAAGCTCGAGCACGGCGCCCCCGGGGCAGCGACCCCGGTCTCGGCTGCCTCCCCGCTCCCGACGGTCGTGCTGAACGCGACCCCGATCGCCGTCGACGCGTCGGGCTCGACTCAGCCGATCTCAGCCGCTTCCCTCCCCCTTCCCACAGGGGCTGCGACGCAAGCGACCCTAGCGGCGCTCGAGGCGAAGTCGCCGGCGCTGGTCGGGGGGCGAGTCCCTGTCGAGGTGGCCGACGGCGGCGGATCGCTCACGGTCGACGGGACCGTCGGGATCTCGGGGTCCGTTGCTGTGACTGGCCCCCTCACTGACGCTCAGCTCAGGGCGACGGCAGTCCCGGTCTCGGGGACCGTCGGCGTCTCGGGTACGGTACCGGTCTCAGCTGCCTCCCTCCCGCTCCCCACAGGGGCGGCGACGCAGGCCACGCTCGCGAGCCTCGAAGCGAAGGCCCCGGCTCTTGGGCAAGCCGCGATGGTCGCGAGCGTTCCGGTCGCCATCGCGTCGAACCAATCGGCGATCGCGGTGAGCGGCCCCCTCACGGACGCTCAGCTGCGAGCCGCCGCGGTCCCTGTCTCAGCCGCCTCCCTTCCCCTCCCCGCGGGCGCTGCGACTCAGACGACGCTCGCCAGCATCGACGGGAAGACGGCGGCACTCGGGCAGGCTGCGATGGCGGCTAGCTCGCCCGTCGTGATCGCGTCGAACCAGTCGGCGGTCCCGGTCTCGGATGGTGGCGGATCGCTCACGGTCGACGGGTCGGTGAGCGTTACCGGATCGGTCGCGGTGACGGGCCCCCTCACCGACGTTCAGCTTCGCGCGGCGGCCGTCCCGGTCTCGGCGGCTTCCCTTCCCCTACCCACTGGAGCCGCGACTCAGTCGACCCTGGCGAGCGTCGACGGCAAGCTCCCGGCGCTGGTCGGGGGTCGAGTCCCGGTCGATGGCTCGGGCGTCACGCAACCCGTGAGCGGTCCCCTCACCGACGCTCAGCTTCGCGCGGCGGCCGTCCCGGTGTCGATGCAGACGGCGAACGTCGTCGACGCTGGCAACTCGACGACCACGCTACTCGCCGCTGGGGAGACGTTCACGGGAGTCGCCGTGGATCTGCTCGGCTACGGGTCGATCGCCGGATCGTTCTTCTCGGACGTCGATTCTGCGGCGAACGGCGTCGTGGCGCAGTTCAGTCCGGACGGCGTGAACTGGGACGATCGGGTTCGCAATAGCTACGTGGCAGACGGGAGCGTGTCCGACATCGTGATTCGCCCGCACGACCGCTACTTCCGGTCGAAGTACGTCAACGGCGCTTCCCCGCAGGGCGTGTTCCGAATGCAGGTGATCCTAGTCCGCACGGCACCCGCTCTTGGCGACTCGTGCGGCGTCGACCATCCGCCGACGAGCGGCGACGACGCCATGATCGTCAAGGCGGTGATCGCGGGGAAGTCGAGCGCGGGCGGTGGGAGTTATGTCGACGTGAAAGTGAACCCGTCCGGCTCGCTCGCCATCGGCGGTGGGATCTCCCCGGCCGACGGGATGGCGAACCCGACCGACGCGCAAGCATCGGCGGCGATGTGCATCGGCTACAACGGCGCGACGTGGGACCGGCTCCGCAGCTCGATTGCCAACGGGCTCGAAGTCGATTGCACGCGGATCCGCGTTCACGAGTCGGCGTTTACGCCGGGGTACGACGGACCGTCGGCGGTGTCGGATGAACTGAACACCGACCCCGAAGGGCACCTTGTGATCCGCGGACCGATTCACACGGATGAAAGTAGCTTCCGCGTGAATTTCGCGAACTCGTCGCTAGCGATCTCGATCGGCAGTCCGACGCGGACCGGCGACGTTTTCGCAGGCGGGAGCATCGGGACGCCGACGCTCGATCTCCACGTCGGCGACTACGTGAAGTTCGACTCCGATCCCGAGTCGGCGTGGTGTCAGGTGGACGCCATCGACGGGAACACGGTCACGGTCGCCGGGTACACGGGGAGCGCGGTGAGCGGAGCCGCCTCCCGCTCGCTCGTTCGCCCCTTCACGGGCACGGGCGGTGCGATCTCGGTCGCGTCGGGTCAATGCACGATCGGGAGTGGTACGACGGCGAACGCGGTAACCGGAC